>OHAC01000235.1_pt1 | contig 59926 bp, 79 predicted proteins | sample 1577051 | NCBI WGS metagenome assembly OHAC01 (sample SAMEA3541499, study PRJEB24748) | human gut metagenome | biome: human gut; feature: human-associated habitat; material: faeces | place: China | collected 2012 | reverse complement strand
GTTAAGACGTCGCCCTCTCACGGCGAAAACAGGGGTTCGATTCCCCTACGAACTGTTCTGTTTTTTATAAAACAGCCCAACCCGAAAGATACTGCAGGTAACAGATGTTGCTTGCAGTATTTTTTTAGTTATAAATAAAAATCTGGTTTGGGTGTATTATTCAATCGGCATTGTGAGAGGAGCATAAATTTGTTATAAAGGGATTGAGCGTTGACGAAATTTTGACATTTATAGATTATACTAATTCAGATAAGAAACTACGGGAGGAGCATCAATGGCTTATAAAATATTGATTGTGGATGATGAAAAAATGATGACGGAATTACTTTCGGATCATTTACGGGATTGCGATTATGAGACAATCACAGCAAATGACAGCAGGGAAGCAATAGAATTACTACAAAAGAATCCAGATTTAATCATTTTGGATATTAATATGCCGGACATGGACGGTTTGGAGTTGTGTCGGAATATCCGAAATCATGTGGATTGTCCGATTCTTTTTGTCACGGCACGGATTACCGAACAGGATAAAATCAATGGATTGCAATATGGCGGCGATGATTATATTACAAAACCGTTTAGCTTGAATGAACTGACAGCACGTATTGCAGCCCATTTGCGGCGCGATGAACGGAATAAACATAAATCCAACACGGCTGTTTTGACATCCAATGACCTGATTGTTAATTTAACGGAGCGATCCGTGTATTATCACGACAAACAGATTCCATTTTCCAGACGGGAATTTGACCTGATCGAGTTCCTGATCACAAATGCTAATCAGGTGTTTGACAGAGAGCGCATTTATGAAGCGGTATGGGGATATGACGCAGAGGGCGACAGCAATGTGGTGAAGGAACATGTGCGGAAAATACGTGCAAAATTAAATGAAGCAACGGAACAGGATTACATAGAGACAATCTGGGGAGTGGGCTACAAATGGAAACGTCAGTAAAGAAAATCAAAAATTTACCCTTGCGTAAATATCTGGTCTTTAGCGTATTGATCACGCTTGTAATTATTGTATTGTTGTCATCCGCGACTATTTTTGGATGTATGACTTTTCGAAAATATTTGCTGCCGGAGTCGAACAATGTGTTTTTGACGGTGGATGAAACCTATGCGGACGGAACAAATGTATCTTATTCTATGCGGGTCAAAGTTGGCGAAGAAGGCGCAGAGCTTCCGGTTCTAATGTCAGAAGATGGAACGGCTGCGGCATCAAAGCAAACAAAGTATACAATCCAACGGATTGAGAACAGTGTGGATTCTTTAACACCAAAGAGAAAACTGGCATATCGTTTTTGTGGTGCGGTCATGATCATGTTTCCGTTATTGTTTTCGATTGTTGGAATTTTGTTGTGTGGATTCCATTTTTATAGGAAGAAACTTTCTGTTCCGCTGAATTTATTGTCTGATGCTACAAAACAGATTTCTGACCGGGATCTGGATTTTCATTTACAATATGAAAATGAGGATGAAATGGGAATACTGTGTGGTTCCTTTGAACAAATGCGGCAGACATTGCGTGAAAATTATCGGGAAATGTGGAATCTGCTTGAGGAACGAAGATTGTTACAGGCATCAATCGCGCATGATCTGAGAAATCCCATTGCGGTGATCGAAGGCTATACGGAATATCTGCAGATGAATCTTGCCAAAGGAAAGCTGAATAATCAAAGAGTTTTGAAAATTGCGGAGAACTTAAATCTGGCTGCCCGACGACTGGAGCATTATACAGAGTCAGTTCGTACGCTGAACCAGATGGAGGACATGGAAGTCAATCGACAGAAGGTGAAAGCGTCGGATTTTGTTTCTGACATGGAAGAGGATCTGCAGATCATGGCGCAGAAACGTAAGATTCGTCTTACAATGGACATTGTATTGGAAAATATAGAAATCTGGGTGGATCCGTCTATTTTGTATCGCGTGTTGGAAAATGTTTTCGGCAATGCGCTTCGCTATGCAAAAGAACGTGTACGGATAGAGGTGTCGTTAGAGAATCAATTATTGTCATTTACGATTATCGATGACGGAAATGGATTTTCGGAGGAAGTGCTGACAAGGCAGAAAAAACTGCTTCTTGCAAAGCCTTCGGAGGATGGACATCTGGGAATGGGACTGGCGATCAGCAGAATCCTGTGTAAAAAACACGGTGGCCGTCTGGAAATAAGAAATGATGTGGGACATCATGCGGTCGTGAACGTAACATTTTCGGTAAACGATACTTTATAAAGTAGACACAATGAGAAGAAGGATTACATAAAAATGGACATAAGAAGTTTGACTGATTTTTGACTTTTGTATGATAAGGTCTCCTTGTAAGCTGTAAGGCAATAAATGCAAGGAGGTCCTTTTTTATGAAGAAAATATTTGCGGTGCTGATGTCACTTGTTTTGGGTGGTTCATTATGTGCCTGTGGAAATGGTGTTCAAACACTGGGAGAAAATACAGGAAAAGAAAGTAGTGGCAGTTTTGTATCGGAAGAACAGGCAGTGGCTGGAGGAATAATGAAAAAGCAGTCGACCCAAGAACAATCATCAAAAGGGCAGGCAGTAGAAGGTTTGCAGATTTTGAATGATTCGGATCATTTGGCGAATTGTTACACGAAGGACGGCTATTATTATTTGACGAAAGATGCCACAGAACTGGAAGACGGTACGTGGGGAACACACCTGATGTATATGGATTTTGCAACCAAACAGGAGGTGTATTTGTGCAGTAATGCGGGATGTAAGCACAATACGGCGGATTGTCCGTCGGTGTTTCTGATGAATGAATTTCCACTTTATGCAAGTGGTATTTTTGTTTATGGGGATAAATTGTATGTGCTGAGCAAGGAAAGTGATAACGAAGGTTCCGTGACGCAGGATTTGGTGGTTAGTTCCGATGATGCCGCAGTTGAGACGGAAGCTGCAAAGGCAGTGTTGTATGAAATGAATCTTGACGGCACCAATCGGCAGAAAGTGTTTACGTTTGATGCCGGACTGACCGTAGAAGATGTTGTACTTGGAGATGAGTCCGGACTTTATTTTGTGACGAAAAAGTTATCCAATACGATGGGAGAAGGGAATAACAGCGTCACAACGTCAACCGACAGAAAACTTGTGTTTTGGAACAAAAGCACACAAAAAGCGGAGGATATCTGTTCACTGAATTTTGAGGATGGTATCAACTGGAAAATTATTGGTTGCATGGATAATGCCTTGGTGTTATCTGGAACAGATTATGGAAAGGCGCTTACAACGGATGATTACACTAAAAGTGATGATGACTGGAACAATATGTATAAAAATTCCAGTGAGGTTGTGGCTACTCTGGATTTGAATACAAAAACGCTGGATGAAAAATATCGGATGGACAATGCGACATTACATAGTATCGCGGTTATGGATGGAACACTTTACGTGTCAAATTCTGAGACTGGAGAGATAAAAACTATTAATCTGACGACAAAGGAAGAAAAGGTACTATGTACGCTGGCGCAGAATTACATTATGAATACGTTTGACCATGTTTTGTGCTGCGATACCTGGAATGACGAAAATGACCGTACTTATTATTTCGTAAACACAGATACCGGCGAAGTGCAGCATTCTTCCCTTGTAAATCAGGCACTTGGCTGGAATCTGGAGTTTAAGGCAGAGGTGGGTTCGCAGATTTTGGTGATTTATGATTATGAATACACGCCACTGGGCGATAATTCCTATGATATTACGCAATACAAATATGCACTGATCGATAAGTCAGATTTGTATGCAGGAAATGCAAAGTATGAGCCGATCCTGATGGTTGGAAAGGGGTGTTAGTGTATGCTTTGTCTTACGAATATAACAAAAAAATACAAAGAGAAGCTGGCGCTGGATGATGTGTCGCTGGAGCTTGCTCCCGGTATTTATGGGCTGCTTGGTCCAAACGGAGCGGGAAAATCTACGTTGATGAATATTGTTACGGGAAATCTGAAGCCGGATGGCGGGCAGGTACTTTGGGATGGAAAAGAGATCAAAAGTCTTGGTGCGCAGTATCGAAGTATTATTGGTTATGCACCGCAGCAGCAGGGGCTGTATGATGCTTTCACCGGAAAACGATTTTTAGCTTATATGGCGACATTAAAAGGCATTTCAAAAAAGGAAATGCCCGAAGAAATTGCGCGGGTATTGTCCTATGTGAATATGACGGAAGCTGCAAACCGTCCGATCGGTACTTATTCCGGTGGCATGAAACAGCGTATTTTGATCGCGCAGGCCATATTAGGGGATCCGAAGCTTATTGTGTTGGATGAACCGACGGCAGGACTTGACCCCAAGGAGCGGGTGCGGATCAGAGAACGAATCGCAGCGCTTGCTGGAGATAAAGTGATTTTGGTATCCACGCACGTTGTCTCTGATATAGAACCAATTGCAAAGGAAATCATACTGATCAAGTCTGGAAAAATCATAGATCAGGATACGGTGGAGCACCTTTGCGGCAAATATGGCAGGGTAAATGGTCTGGAAGAATTGTATATGCGAATTTTTGAGGAGGATACCTCATGTGCAGACTGATTTATTATGAACTTGCAAAAATATGGCGTAAGCGAAGTTTAGCATTGTCCGTTTGTGTGTTGCTGATTTTAAACCTGTTTCTTTTGTGGTATGTCAATTGTTCGAATGGTGAAAATGTGCCGCTTTCTGCTTATAAGTCTTTTCAAAATGAGATAGCGGAAATGTCTGAAATCGAAAAAGGGGATTATATTTCCAATCTGAAAGAGACGATGGATGGTGTCTGCTTAGTTCAGAATGTCTTGGATATGCAGAAAATGCAGGGAGAAAGCGGAAAGGCGCTTGCCGAACAGGAGATGACTGCGAATCCGGGAGTTTTTGAAAAGTATTATAAAACATATCAAGCGGGCAGCTATTTGCATTTTACGGATTCTATCTGGCAGGAAAAGAATCTTATTGATGAACTTTATAATGAACAGCAGAAAGCGGCAGGTTATGAGGAATATTTGCAGTCTGTGCAGGGAAATAAGGCAAGTTTAAGGGGTATTTCGATCTTTGGTAATCAGGATAAAAATAATTTTTCCACAAGAAACATTGAAAAAAGTGCAGAGGATTATGCGGCATTGTCGGATCAAAATATTCGATGGATGCCGTCAAAAGCACTTTCGGTTTCCATGGAAAATATATGGACGGATCTATTTCTGATTCTGTCGGTATTTCTGTTTGCCGGGAATTTGATTTTTGAAGAAAAAGAGAAAAAGCTTTTTTATATTACACGAAGTACGAAAAGAGGGCAGTTTCAGAGTATTTGTGCCAAGCTGACAGCGTTGCTGATTCATTGTATAGCAATTGCGGCGTTGCTTTATGGCTGCAATTTGATTTTTTCGGAAGTTACGATTGGCTTTGAAGATGTGACAGCAAGTATTCAATCGATAGATGCTTATATGGAAAGCAATCTGAATATCAGCGTTTTAGGGTATATTGCAGGTTCGGTTTTGACAAAGAGTACAGTGCTTTTTGGCATGGGAGCGATTCTTACGGCGCTTTGTATCCTGACGGATCAAATGTTTTTGCCTTATCTGGCAGGGATGCTGTTCTATGGCTGCAGTTACTTATTGTATCTGCTGATTCCGGCGGTTGGAAAAGGTTCGCTGTTTAAATATATCAATCTGATCGGGCTTATGAAAACAGAAAATCTGTATGGAAGCTATTTGAATTTCGATATTGGCGGATATCCGGTTTCACGATTACTGGTTTCATGGAGCGTGATCATTATGCTTGCTGTGTTTGGAATTGCTGCTTTGATTTTGCTTTTTCTGCATGGAACAAATTTTGAGTTGAGCAAGAGACAGTCAAAACAGCAAAGACCGTTTTACCCGCATGCATCATTACTCCGCTATGAGAGTTATAAAATAATGATTATGAATCGGGCACTTGTGATTCTTTTGTTATTTAGTTTTGTGATCGGTGGTCGCGTTTTGAATCAGAAATATAGTCCATCCGTGCAGGAACAGTATTATCAGAATCTGATGATGCAGTTAGAAGGGGGACTGACGGAGCAGAAAGAAGCGTTGATTTTATCGGAACAGGAGCGGTATACGCAGGCGTTTTCTGAAATTGAGAAAATTGATGGGATGGTTTCGGACGGTGAGATTGATGAAAGCACGGGAGAGCAGTTGAAGGCAGACTGGTATGGGATAACATTTTTCTATCCTTCATTTCAACGGGTGATGCAGCAGTATGAGAACATACAGGAAGACGGTGGTGAGTTTATCTATGACACAGGTTATCTGTATTTCTTTGGAAGAATGAATGACGATTATCTGATTGATCTGTTGCTGCTTTCACTGTGTATGGTGATCGCATTTGGAAATGTGATGGCAATGGAATACCAGAGTGGTTCATGGTATTTGTTGTGTGCAACGAAACAGGGAAGAAAGAAAAGTATTGTTAGAAAAATGGTGGTTTGCATGATGGCGGCAATGATTATGTCAGTGCTTCCAATGATATGTCGGTTTGTGAATATTTCGTCAGTTTATCCGTTGCATGAATTGACAGCAGCGATTACGGATATACCATGTTATCAGGAGTTTCCGCTGGCAATTCCGGTATGGTTTTTCGTATTGTTATTGCTTTTGACCCAAATGGCGTCAATGATCGCAGTTGTGATTGTGGTTTTGTTGATTTCGTATTGGAGAAAAAATTATATTCAGACGATGTTCTTTGCAATACTGATTTTGGTTGTGCCGATTGTTTTGAAACTACTTGGATTTGAGTTTGCGGGATGGGGTTCGGTTTATTAGATCATATGGAAATGATCTGTGCGATTGTTTGATAACGATAGAAATTTATATCGTTGAAAAACGCCTGCGTGGGTAGTTAGAGGTACCCATTGACAGGCGTTTTATTTACGAAAAAATATTATTATAATTTTAATAATCAGAGCATGCGCATATTATTTGTTGTTTTTAGCAGGATGCTTTTACATCAAAATCCGGGTTAAACGCATAGAAGTTCTTGGAATTCAACCGGTCGGTCACGAGGCGGAGTCCTTCTCCGAAACGCTGGAAATGAACGATTTCGCGTTCCCGCAGGAAACGGATCGGATCACATACTTCCGGATCTTTGACCAGGCGCAGAATATTGTCGTAGGTGGTGCGGGCTTTCTGTTCCGCAGCCATATTTTCGAAAAGATCTGTGATGGCATCACCTTTTGACTGATATTCGCAGGCATTGTTCGGAATGCCGCCGGCAGCTACCGGCCAGAGACCAAGGGTGTGATCCACGTAGTAGGTGTCAAAGCCACTTTTCTGGATTTCTTCCGGTGTCAGATCCTGGGTTAACTGACGGACGATGGCGCAGATCATTTCCATATGAGCTAATTCATTCGCTCATACATGATGGAAGTGATTATTTTTGCACAAAAGTAGGAGATTACAGGCAGAAAAAGCCTTAATACAGTGAAAATAATGCCTGCGCCCAAAGATCACAGGCGCAGGTAGATATCCAGTTCAAAGGGATTGGAAACGAATCGTCCGATACCAGGCTTGGATTCACTGGAATTGTGATAAATGATTTTTTCAATGCAGGATTTGAGGAGTAAGTTCATTTCCGATGCTGAAATATCCGTATCTTCAAATTTAGACAGGCAGTCAGAAAATCGGGAAACTCGTTCCTGGTAATCAACTTCCGGTGGCATGGTATCTTTTGCCCGCTGGATGGAAAGCTGCACTTCGCAGATCTGTTCCTGCAGCTTGGCATTTCTGGAAGCATATTCTTCTTTGGTATAAATCCCATCTTCGTAAGCGTCTTTCTGACGCAGATCCTTATCCTTTAATTTCACAAGATCCTGTTCCAGATTCCGGATGATATTCTCATGGATCCGGACAATATTCCCATCATCATTCTGTAATTTAATTTCAAAATCATCCACAGTTTTCGATAATATTTCTTTTACACGTTCCACAAAAGCACTATATTGTACCGATTTGGTATGGCAGATACGTTGATTTGAACAGATCATGCTTTCTGATCGGCGGGGAACTTTGCTCCGGTAGTTTGTAAACTGTTTGAATGTCATGGAGCGTCCGCATCCGGCAGTTCCACAATAGACCAGTCCGGCAAACGGGTTTCGCAGTTCATGATCGCGTTTTACCTTTGGAGATTTTCCTCGGCGCTCCGCAATAGCATAAAAAGTTTCCTGATCAAGAATGGCAAGATGCTTGCCTGGCACCAGTATGTAGTCTGTTCCGTGGTTGGTAGGGCGGGATTTTACAATCTGGCCATTCTGCATTGTTTTGATTGTTTTAAAATGATTCCAGCGTATCATTCCAATATAAACCGGATTGGATAAAATATCACTGATGGCAGCAGGAGACCAGTGATCAGATTTTAATGGTTTGATTCCAAGAGAATCCAGATGCGTAGCTATCCGTGTGAATCCATTTCCGGCAAGGTAGAGTTGCGCCATCATTCTGACAGCGTCAGCCTGCTCAGGAACGATTTCAAGCGTGTGTGCGGTATCTTTTCCACTGCCAGTTTTAATCTTGCGATATCCGTAAGGAGCGATGCTCCCAATGTAGTTTCCCTGCTTGACGGATGCCAGCCGCCCGCGGTTCAGAATCTTCTTGGTATATTCCAGATAATCATTTCCCCTGGTCAGTTCCATTTCAAAAAACTTCCGGTCGTACTCGTCAGAGAGATCATAAGTTTTCGGTGGAGTAAGGACCAGAGTATTTGTGTACCGGAATGCATTGATAATGCGTCCGCAGTCCTCCAGATCACCACGGGAGAGACGCTGTGGCTCAATGACCAGCACACCTTTGATCTGACCGCTCTCAAGGTATTTCATGACGCTTTGCATAACCGGACGGTCCGCAATGGTTTCACCGGAAACAACTTCCCGGAAAATCCGTTCTTCCGGAATGATGGATCCGAAAGAGGAGAGAGCATATTCCTGGAGCTGCCGTTCATGCCGGGCAAGGACTTCTTCCATAGTCATATACGGATCATCTGATCGGGATTTGCGCAGATACATGATAATTTCATTGATAGAGATGTTTGTTTCCTGCATGTCATCATCCTCCTAAGTAAAAATATGTAAAAATGGGTATAAAAATAACAGCCAGCGGGGAACGGGTGTTCCGCTTGCGAAGCTGTTCCGAAGATGATACAATATTTTTTGCTAAGTTGGAGTATCATTTTCGGATGTTATTCCTTGCCGGTTCCTGCGCCAACAGGAGCCGGTTTTTAAATTGACATTTAAAGCATATTTGCTATAATATACTTAACAAGACAACTGGGGCGATGGTCGTACCCCATCTGCTTCAGTAATAGTAAGTATCTAAAGAATAGACGTCAACTCTACCAAAGTCAGGGCGTCTATTTTTTATGCGTATAATTCAGAATGGCTACAATCAGACCAGCAGTTGTCAGTATAATCATAAATTCTTCATATGTACTCATATCAACCACCCCTTCCACAAGACTAGAAGCAGGTGGGAAACGCCCTCCCAGTTGCCTGGGTAAATATATTATTCAGTTTTTTATTGTTCCCCCGCTCACAGGGAGCAGGGGAGTGGTATATTATTTTAATGTTAAAGCAACTTTTTCTGCAAATGATTCGCATCCGTCATCATCCCATGTAGTTAAATCAAATGTTATCTGTGAGACATTGTCAAATGGCTCAGTAGAGCATAATTCAAATTTTGAGTAAGAATTAGCATATACATCATAAGTGTAGCTGTTATCATAATTCATAACATCATCAAAGGACACATTCTCTGCACTGGCACTTATATTCTGATCATTTCCGTTGTACAGAATAAATTCTGTGTAGTAGTAATCATCGTCGTCTTCATGAGAAACAGTTTTCGTGTTATACAATTTCAAGCCGTTATTATCATATACTACATCGTAACTATCCAGAGGGAGACTGAAATCATAATTATCTCCAAGAGAGGTTACTAATGAATCAGAATCAAAATATTTTAAAACATATCCATCGCTATCAGCAATATACATATGGAGTTTAAGGGTGTTGATGTTTGGAATATTAAACTGGTCTAAGTCACTTTGGTAAATTGGAAATTCTGTTTTACCAGTAGATCCGGCACTTACAGGGTACCCCATATACCCAGAGATATTGATCTGGTTGATAGTATAAGCGTCTACTGAAAAGTTAATATCTCGATCTGAGTTATTCTGAACGTCAAGTACTAAATTATAATCTCCATAAGAGTCCTTTTTGAGAGACTGAGCAGTAATTGTGATACCATCAGCATTGTAAACTGTTACTGGATCAATAGAAGCAGAGTCCAATGTTTTGTTGTCTTCAGTATTTGTTTCAGATGAGCTGTCTGTTTCGGAAACAGCAGATGCATCTGTAGACGGGGTGCCTTCACCAGATCCGGAAGCGCCGCAACCGGAAATTAAAAATGTTCCTGCCACTAAAATAGCTATAAGTTTTCTTTTCATAACTTTCTCCTTTTTGTAGGTTATTTGTAAAATGCCGTAGCAAATTACCACAAATTGTCATTAGTAGTATTTAAACCATAAAAAATTTTACAGTTTCTTAAATTTCATTATTGCTGCATTATATCCAGCAAGTCGCGCCACCTGCTCAACAGTCAGTTCTGGATTGTCGGAAATGAGTTCATCCGGAATAAGAAGCTCTGCTGCAAAAGTGTTGGCTTCATTTTCAATTTTGTTCATGCTGAAAAATGTTTTATTCCGGATAAAGTAGCAATTTTGCTTTCTATGTAGAATGGCATGTCCCACTTCGTGAGCCATTACAAGTCGCATATCAGATTCTGACAAATTTTGATTGATGAAAATGTACCGGTGATTTTTAAGGAACATATAACACCCATCAAAATTCAAATCACAAAACTGATATAGGATTCCTAGTCGATCTGCCAGAATGAACGGATCGCTGGTACCTGTTTTTCTTTTATAGTAAGCAACGATCTTTTTTATATTGTTCATCCAACTCACCTACTTCTTGTATTTCTTTGGAGTGTATTTCTCCTTGTTAATAATTTTCAGACGTTTCAGCGCAATTTCCAATTCGTCACGGAACAGTTCAGCGGCTTCCGGATCTAATTCCTCTCCATTGTAGCTTGCTGGACCAGCTTCACCGGATGTAAGTTTTGCCATGATGTTTTCCAAATCCTTAGCGATATCGCGTTCGTCTTTAGGAGTGATTTTTGGCGATTCGCTATCAGGCACTTCATCCTTGCCTGTCATTAAATAAGATAACGATACACCAAAATAGTCAGCTATTTTTTGTAGTTTTTCTGGCTTTGGAGTGTATTTTCCTTGTTTCCAACTGGTGAGCGTTGCCGTGGTAACGCCGGTTTCTTTTGAAACACGATAAGCTGTAACACCGTGTTCTTTTAATAATTGTTCAAAGATTTCGTACATAGTTTTTCGCTTTCTCTAAAAAATAACTTAGAAAACTATGCGAAAGGTATTGACTAGCATAGAAACCTATGCTATAGTACATGCATAGCTTAGATAACTAAGTTAAAACTAAGGTTTCTTAAATAACTTAGGTGACATTTTGATTATATAAGAAACCTTAGTCAAAGTCAAACATTATTTAATGAGTGGGAGGTGAAAAAGTGTACGAAAAATTACAGGCTTTATTAGATAAAACCAACAAAACGGCATATCAGGTTGCACAGGAGACGGGGGTTTCAACTGCAACGCTCTCTAATTGGAAAAATGGAAATTATGTTCCTAAGGTGGATAAGATCAAGATCCTTGCTGATTATTTCAAAGTGCCGATTGAATATTTTTTACAGTAGATGAGCTGATCAGCAATCCAGCAGAGAAGAACATGGTGTAGAAGGGAGGGGAGAACGATGGGAGTTGTAATTTTATTAGTAATATTTTATGGAATTGCGATTGCGGGCATTGCCGTAATGAAAAAAATACAACCCGAAGACAAGATATATCCTACATGGGTTGTATTTATATGTGTTGCGTTTACATGTTTTGTAAGATGGCACGTATCTTAGGAGCTAGTTCGTTAAAAAGTGAAGTAGAGCCACCTAAGCGTGAATCGTGGATGGCAAGATCTAATTCCTCAAGATCTGGAATGAGTTCTTTAGGAAAATAAATTAATGCTAAACCATAAATTTTTCCGTATTCCTGAAGGCTATTGTGATCAGGGAGAGCAATGCATTTTCCAGCATATTTTAAATAATCTTCGTAAATTCCGCGTTTGTAGAAAAAGGTGCTTTCTTTTTCTTGATGCTGGTATTCAAGTTTTTTTAGTTTGAGTTGATGGTGGTTATTAATAAGTGCGGTTGCTATTGGAGAGATGATGGCAGCAATTCCAAGAATGGCAGTAATTGTGACAGTTAAATCTAATTTCATGTAAATCTCCTTTCATTCGTACTCAGCTCTGGCGGGAGTCTGTACACAGATTATAGGAGATGACGACGAAAAAAGCAAATGTAAAGCGTAACCAGACAACCCACAAGTACATATCTTCTAAGAGAGGAAGGTGAGAGCATGACATATTCCAAGGTAGAGACATTTAACATTGATGGATGCAAAGTCAGAGTGCATTTCCCAGATCTTCCAGAAGAGGAGAGAGCGAAGCGCAAGAATGCACTGATGAAGGCGGCGGAACGCTTTCTGAAGCATGCAGAGCGTGTGAAGAAAGAGAAAGCTGAGCAGGAGAATATGCCAGAAGCAAAGGAAGGATAAAACCATGAACAAACTTAAAATTGCCGGAATCATCATATCAATAGTGGCAGCAGTAGCATTTGTGTTTCTGTATTTCCGGAAGCCACACACACTTGTTGGTACAATCTTGGCGCTGATCGCAGGAGCAGTTGTTGCTTTTGGAATGATAATGGTGGCAGCAAGCGAAGAATTGAATCTGGAGGATACCAAAGATGAAAAATAAGATTGCATTTGGAATGACTGCTTGCGGAATACTGACATTTCTGGTCGGTGCAGCAGGAGTTGAAGCAAAAGGACAAGCAGGTCATGTGGCTTTAGGGATTGCAGCGGTTGGTTTAGCAATCGCCGGAGCAGGAGTAATTTTGAACAAATTAAAAGAGCGTGAAACCTTCGACAATCACACGCTCTCACACTAATGACATAGGTATAAAACCTATGTCTGGAGTATAGCAGACGAGGAGTGAAAAGTAAATGGAAAAAGAAGAATTGAAGAAACTTAAAGAGTGGTGTGAGGCAGCTGCTGCAGCGGTTAATACACTTTCAGCTGTAAAGAAGATGGCGCCAGAGAGTATTGTGCTTATTAGTGAATTTCCAACAGATAAAGAGGTTCACGTTTTTTCTGACATTGAAAAAATTTCCGAGGCATTAAATCAGCCGATATGTTTTGAGACAAGGCGTGGATTTTCTGAAAAGAGAGTGGCTTATGGCGAAGTTACTTTTTTCCAGATTGAAAATCACGAAAAGGAATAACTAAATATTTTTCCACCGTCCTGTAGTCGGACGTTTACAGCAACTCATTGACTACTACGACACATAAACAGATACGTTTGTCAGAATATTTCTCCATTAAATAAATTTTACATACACAACAAGCGTCCGACTGCAGGGCGGTGGAAGTGGGAGCAGACATGGATACAGCAATGGATTTATACGGCGATGATTATGCAAAACATCGCACGCAGCATGTAACACAGTTGGGCAGACAGGCGGAAGCCTACAGAACAATAGAAAGCGAGAAAAAAGACTATGAATATTTTTGGAATCACAGGTCAGTACTTGGAACTTCTCCAGATGGCAGAAGATGAAACGCTGGATCAGCACATGATCAATGACACATTGGAGGGCGTTGACTGGGAGTTTGAGGAAAAAGCCGATGCCTATGCAAAGGTAATGAACTCACTAGAAGGAAATGTGGCAGCCATTGACAAAGAGATTGAGCGGCTGTCTCAGCACAAAAAGAGAATTTCCAATAACATCAAAGGAATCAAATACAATCTGGAGCGCGCAATGCAGCTTACCGGAAAGACAAAATTCAAGACAGAGCTGTTTAGTTTCAACATTCAGAAGAATCCGTCGGCGGTTGTGATCGACAATGAGGAGGATATTCCAAAAGAATATTACATTCCGCAGGATCCGAAGCTGGATAAGACAGCAATTAAGAAATTCCTGAAAGACAATGAAGTATCTTGGGCGCACCTGCAGCAGGGCGAGTCGCTGCGGATCAGATAGGAGGATGTTATGGCAATTCCAGTATTAATCATTGGCAGATCCGGAACAGGCAAAAGTACAAGCCTTCGGAACTGCGTAGATAACCCTGATTGGAATCTGATCAGGGTATTAAATAAGCCACTTCCATTCAAGGGAAAAATCAATGGATGGAACACAGATAATTATCAGCAGGTCATGAAGTGCCTGATCGCATCAAAGGCAAATAACATTGTCATAGATGATGCCGGGTATCTGATCACAAATATGTTTATGAACGGACACAGCTCAGCCGGTGGTGGAAATGGAGTGTACACCCTGTACAACCAGATTGGGGATCACTTTTGGAATCTGATCCAGCTTATTTCTGAGAAGGTTCCGGAAAACAAAATTGTGTATGTGATGATGCATGAGGAATCCAATGATTTGGGGGAAATCAAACCGAAGACAATCGGCAAACTGCTGGATGAAAAGGTTTGCATTGAAGGGATGTTCACTGTAGTTCTCCGCTGCATCGCAGAGGGTAACAATCATCTTTTTGTAACACAGGCGGCAGACGGAGCGGTAAGCAAGTCCCCGATTGGCATGTTTGATGATCTGACGATTGATAATGACATTTTACTGGTTGAAAAAGCAATCAGAGAATATTACGAGCTTGGAGGTAAGAAAGAAGATGCAGAAACCAAATGATTACGATAACACACAGGCCCAGGGCGAATATATTCCAGTGGAACTGGGCGGACATAAGCTGGTCATTAAGCAGGTGACAGAGAAAACTTCCAAAACAGGAAAGCCGATGATTGTTGTTCGCTTTGATTTTGCACCGGATGATGTGCAGCCGGGATATTTTACGGAGCAGTTCAAGAATGATATCCGACCAGATAAGAAATGGCCGAATCAGGCAGCAGCGTATATCTTGACGGAAGATGCCGATGGCAACTGCAACCGTTCATTTAAAACATTTACTACCTGCGTAGAACATTCCAATACAGGATTTACTACTCAGTGGGGCGATAATTTCGGCGCGCAGTTCAAGGGAAAGAAAATCGGTGGTGTCTTTGGCGAACAGATGGATTACTACAATGGCAGGGAAATAACAAAGCGTGTGATGCGCTGGTTTGTTTCATTGGATAAGGTTGCAACCGCAGCTATTCCGGAAAAGAATGAAACACAGGCGTACAAAAACCACATGAGCGGATATGCCGCAGGAGCAACACCGGCTGGCGATGGATTTATGAATATTCCAGCCGGAGTCGATGAAGAACTGCCATTCAATTAAGGCGGTGATCCGGCTTGCAGATTCAGGTAGATACCCGGGAACATAAAAAAGAGTGGGAACGGGTTCAGAAGCAATTTGACAAAATAGAAAACATACAGTATTTCCGGTCAAAGCTGTATGTTGGTGACTACCAGTCTTTGGATAATCCGAGGCTGGTAATTGACCGGAAGAAAGATTTGCAGGAGCTGTGTGGCAATGTCACGCAGCAGCATGAAAGATTCAAGGCGGAGCTGATCCGGGCGATGCAGGCAGGAATACAGGTGGTTATATTGGTGGAACATGGCACTGATATCAATTGTTTGGAAGATGTCTATTTCTGGGAAAACCCAAGAAAGCACAGGATTATTTGGCGGACCATTAACGGCCAGAAGGTTAAGACGGTAATCTCAGAGCGTGCCGTTGATGGGAAGCAGCTCTACAAGAGTCTTTGCACCATTCGGGACAGATACAATGTCCGGTTTGAATTTTGTAGCAAGAAAGAAACAGGAAAAGAAATCATCAGGATCCTAGGAGAGGACGAAAATGCCAAGACCTTATAAAAAAGGACTGGATTACTTCGAACTTGATTGCTACTTGGATGACAAATTTGGAATGATAGAAGCTGAATTTGGAGATAAAGGGTTTGCAATAGCCGTTAAGCTTTACCAGCTTATTTACAGGGAGCTTGGTTACTATTGCGAATGGTCAGATGAACTGATCCCTCTGCACAAGTCTAAAATGGGTTTGAGCAGCGGGATCGGGACAATAAAGGAAGTTGTACAGGCTTGTATCAGAGTAGGTATTTTTTCACAGGAACTTTTCGATAAATATCACATCCTCACATCCAGAGGAATACAGGAAAGATATTTAAGAGCAGTGGCAAAACGAAAAGGAATTGAAGTGAAAAAAGAGTACTCTCTAGTTAAAGTCACCCAAAACGCAGTTAATGACGGAAGAAACCCAGTAAATGACGTCAATAACCAAGTTAATGACGCTAAGAAAAGAAAAGAGAAGAAAAGAATAAATAATAGTGCTCCCGCACCTGCGCCGCCTGATCCTCCGGAAGACGATGATGAGTGGGAAGATCCGGAAGAATCTCTTCGTAAATGGGAAGCGTGGAAAGCCAAACGGGAGAAGAACGATGAATCATGAGCAGGAGATTGTTGGAATTAAAGCACAGATTGCCATACTGGAAGAATTGCAGGCTGATTGTATGGATGGAAAGCTCTGGCATATCTACATGCGGATGATTGATGATCTGAATCAGAAACTAGATGAACTGACAAGAGGTATTGGAAATGGGAATGTATGAATTTAATCCAGGCGATGCGATGAGATTTGCGCGCTGGTATGGAGCAAGGACAAGACAGATAGGTGATGAGCTTCGCTTTGCGGAGTGCCCATATTGTAAAGGCAGAGGGCATGATAAAGATACATTTTCCATCAACCTTAATACCGGACAGTTTAAGTGCCTGAGAGCCGGATGCGGAGTTACCGGCAATATGTTGACATTATCCAGGGATTTTGATTTCAGTCTTGGAAATGAAGTGGATGAATACTATCGTCCAAAGAAGCAATATCGGAGCTTTAAGACACCGGCGGAACCGATCAAGCCGAAAGAGCCGGCAGTTGTTTATTTGAAATCACGTGGTATTAGTGCAGCTGTTGCGGAGCAGTATGAGATTACAACCTTAGAGAAGCAGCAGAATATCCTGGTTTTCCCATTTTATGATGAAACAGGAAAGCTGAGATTCATCAAGTATCGGAAGACAGATTTTGACAAGGCGAAAGACAAAAATAAAGAGTGGTGTGAAAAGGACTGTCGACCGATTCTGTTCGGTATGAAGCAGTGCAATGATAAATTCGACCGGCTGATCATAACGGAAGGACAGCTTGACAGTCTGAGTGTGGCAACAGCAGGGTTTGAGAACGCGGTATCTGTTCCAACCGGGGCAAAAGGGTTTACCTGGGTGCCGTATTGTTACAACTGGGTGAGCAAGTTCGAGGAGATCATAGTCTTTGGAGATTTCGAAAAGAACCATATCACATTGCTGGAAGAGGTTGCCAGACGTTTTCCTTGCCGCATAAAGCACGTTAAGGAAGCTGATTACAGGAATTGTAAAGATGCAAATGAAATGCTCCAGAAATACGGTACAGAATGCATCAGATATGCTGTGGAAAATGCCGTGTATCTTCCAGTGAACCACGTGCTGCCATTATCGGAAGTCGAAAATGTGAATATTTACGAGTTGGAAAAGGTAAAGAGCGGCATCAGCGAACTGGATAAAATGCTCTATGGCGGACTGCCGTTTGGAATGGTCTGCGTCATAGCCGGAAAACGTGGTGATGGAAAATCAACACTGGCCAGTCAGATCATTGCCCGTGTCATAGATCAGGGATATGCAGCGTTTACATATTCCGGGGAACTGCCGAATTATTTGTATAAAAGCTGGTTCGATTTTCAGGTAGCCGGAAGACACCATATCGTGGAGAATCAGACAGAGTATGGAACGGTGAATCGGTTTATCACAAATGCCAATCAGGAACTGATCAACGCATGGTACCAGGAAAAGGCATTTATTTATGACAATCGGATTGTTGAGAATGATGAAAAGGAAGATCTGCTCAAAAGCATCGAGCGTTCTATCCAGCAGTACGGTGTCAGGGTGGTTCTGATTGATAACCTTATGACAGCAATGTACATTGATGAGCAGCGTGGCAGTGACCGATATGAACAGCAGGGACAATTTGTCCGAAACTTAACGAAACTGGCAATCAAATATAACTGCCTGATTCTTCTGGTAGCACATCAGAGAAAGAATGGTTATTCCACGGATATCAACGATGAGGTAAGCGGATCCGGTGATATCACAAACCTTGCAGGTCTGACAATTGGATATAACCGCGGGAACAGCGATGAGATTGGAAAGAGCATGAGCGCAAACCAGCGTAAGTTGATTGTGGCAAAGAACAGGCTGTTTGGAAAAATTAATCTGAATGGAATCATTCTGGATTATGATGAGCGGTCAAAAAGAATATATGGAACCGGGGACAATCTGGATTATCAGTATGGCTGGGATAAATCAGATGGATTTTACAGTGCTGATATAGATGAATCAGATGAGTGCCCGTTTAGGTAGAAGCAAATATTATGCATGAAAAAATACAGGATGTCATGAATACGGCATGGAAGAATTATAAAGATTACCGGAGAAACGGAGATATGCGGCAGTATACCAAGCAGATGAGCGTATTGGTGGAAAAGTATAAAGACGATCCGCTGCTGCTGCAGTTTGCTGAGAATATGGCAATTACTTATGCGCCGGTAATCAATGCGATGGCAGAGGAGAAAAGAAATGAGCAGCAAATTGGTCAGAAAGAAAAAAAATAAACCAAAGTATAGCTGGATGCAAGATGAGATTGATGCAATTGTGTATCGGGATGCTTATGACAAGTATGTTGCCGGATATGCAGTAACAATGATGCAGCATGTTTTGGAAATCGGATTGTGGACGCTGCATGATAAGTTCGGATTTGGTCGGAAACGATTGGAAAGGGTACAGGGAATCTTCAATGAGTACCTGAAAGAACATTACGAGAAAAAGCTGAATGTTCGTGAGTTCCCGATTCTGGTACAGGCAAAAGCCGGCGCAGATGTTGAAGCGGAAGCGAAGAAATTCTCCCAGAAGTGCCGGATGAATCTGGCAAAGATGGAGTATCCAAAGAATCCAAGAGATCTCAAGGTAAAGTTGATTACAATCACAGATGCATTATCCACAACCTATGCGATGATCTGCACGGAGTTGATCACCAGAGAGAAGATGAGTGGAACGAAAGTGCGTAAGTTTCTGGAAGAATGTGCAGCGTTAATCAATGAGTACCTGAATGGCGGTTGGGTAAGCCAGGAAGATATCAGGCAGATCTTAGCGGAAGAAACAGGTATCAGGATTGCGCTTGGATAGGAGAAAGAGCAATGTTTAAGGTTGGAGAAAAATATAAAATTTACAGAAGTGGAGCAATAGAGCTTAAGGATAAAAGCTGGGTGAGAGCTGTGGTGGAACATATTCCGGAGCATGGAAGATTTGTACAGTTTCGGCTGCATTTCGTAAATTGTTTTGGGGAACGCACAAGCTATACGGAATCGTTCACGATGAATGAGTTGGCGAAGATGATGAAAGATGGAGAGATGGTGAAAGTATGAAAATCGAATTACGAAAAGGTCTGACTGCTTATGATACAAAAGATAATATAGTGCTGGATGGAGCAAGCATTAGTTGCGGCTGTAAGCGTCCAAGACTGATTGCTATGGATATTACCGAGGGTCCGAACTTTTGCATCAGCTCATGTAAGTGTCAGAATTGTGGAAATGTCATATCTGTCAGAAATGAACGATGAGAGCCTAGAGCTTGGATAACCTTGGATGAATTAAGACAAGGTGGAAAGGAAAAATAATGGAAAATAATTGGATAGACATAAACGATAGACTTCCGGATACGGGAAAATATGTGCTGGTATCGTTTGAAAATGTTACACTTCCGGATATTGGAAGATACGAAACAGACAGTGATGGATCCGGAGCATTTTATCCGGGAGATGATGATGCAAGCTATGCATCATTTGGAATATTTGTAAATGCCTGGATGCCACTGCCAGAAATATACAGGAGAGAGGAATAGATGATGATTATCAAATCTGTAAAATTAGAGAACTGGGCGAAGGACCAGAAGCGTGTAACGATTGGAAGAATCAGAAAAGAGTTTAACATCAGCGAAGAAGTGGCGCAGGATTATTACGATTATCTGAAAAGTGCCGGTATCGTTGGCAGAATGGGGTATGCGAATCATGAAAAAGAGTGATGAACAGTTGCAGCAGGAAGTAGCGGAGATTCGGCGGTTTGTGGATGGGGATTCCAGAGATGTGGCAATGAAGCCAGTCTTAAAAACAGGAAAGTCCATTATACATTGCAACAAAGGCGATCAACCACATGAGTGGAAGTTTGAAAAATGGCAGGACTGGTGTTGTCCTGTGTGCGGATGGTTTGTAGGGCAAAGATACAATGCAACGCAGGATAAGCATCACGATCAGAGAAAATGTAATTATTGCAATGAGTGCGGGCAGAAATTGGATTGGAGTGATGTGAAATGAATATCGGAAAAGCATGTGCAATATTTGAACAGATTGAATCTGAAAGATATACAGACGAAGAAAAATTACTGGCAATACGTGAGGTAATTGAAATGCCAACGCATAATGGCATTACTAAAGACACGATTCTAAACGCTTTTAAATGGCTTTGGAATTATGCAATAGAAGAGGTGACAGAATGAGATTAATTGATATTGAAAAACTGCGAGGATGCGCGATCATCCGTCCTTGTGATGAGTTGGAAGTGAAAGTGATAGAATCTTTCTCAGATAAGATAAAACATCAAGATATACCGACAGCTTACGATGTGGATGGAGTGGTGCGGAAGTTGGATGAAATGAAAAGAAAATCATTATATAGTCATGCAATTTCTTTTTCGGATGAGGATTTAGGGAAAGCATTTGGATTTGAAATTGCTATTGATGTAGTAAAGAGAGGTAGAAAAAATGACAAATAGAGAAAAATATACAGAACAGATTTTAGATATTGCATGTGGTGGTGATTATGTCGCTGTTAGAAAAAAAGACATGAAACCAGATTGGTGTAAAAATATTGAGTGCCATGAATGTTATTTTTACGTTTCTAATGGAGATTGTTATGATACTCGTAAAGAATGGTGCGAATCAGAATATGAAGAGCCATCAATTGACTGGAGTAAGATACCGGTAGATACGCCAATTTTGGTTAGAGATAGTAAAAATAATAAATGGCTACATAGACATTTTGCGAAATTTGAAGACGGCTATGTTTATACATGGGATGATGGACAGACATCATGGAGTTCGTTAATGCTAGGTACAGCTGATTGGAAATACGCAAAACTGGCAGAGGAGAGCAATGGATAACATTCTTGATTACCTTGCATCCATGGGAGGAAATCCAGAATGGAGCCTGTCATATCTTAGATGGCAGCAGCTAAGAGGTGAGATACAGATAAGCGGCAGCAGGGCAGAGCTGCAAGAGAGGAATAAGGGAGGCGATGCCGTTGGAGAAGATGACAAAGGAAAGACTGAAAGCGTATCGGAGTAATAAAGCGGAGATATTGGAACTGGATTATACGCTGCAGAACCGTTGGAAGTCAGATACGATGATCGGGAACGATGTAATATTTGATTACAGTAAAGGTTATCCGATGCCACAGTGTGTAGTTGGGTTCGATCAGGAGAAGTACAAGCGATTGCAGGACCGTGATCTGAAGCGGAAAAAAGTTCTGGAGCAAGAGTGTAAAGAGGTGGAGCAGTTCGTGGATGCAATACCAGATAGTTTAGCACATCGCATCTTCCGGAAGCTGTTCATTGATGGCAGAAAACCGGTGACACAGGAGCAGGTTGCAAAGAGCGTGCATCTGGATCGTAGTAGTATAAGCAAAATAGTTGACCGATATTTAAAAGATTCACACAATTCACAAAATGCACAGTTATAATAATACTTGAGCCAAAGGCGAAAACCGGCGGCTCGATTCCTTCATTAAGTAGATAAACCCAAAGAAAAGGCATCCGGAATGGGTGTCTTTTTCGTTTGCATAATGTCAAATGATAAGATATTATAAAAATAGGTTTATTTTTAGCGGAGGAGGAAAGATATATATGATTCAAGTATTAACATATAAGGGGAATGAAGAAGAATTTCAAGGGAATGGGATTAAGGTAAACAAAATTCATGATGCTGAGTCATTGGATTCATTTGAGATAAATATAATTTCATTGCAAGATAGCGACATGTGGGTAACTAGTGCAAGTGGAATTGGAACAATTAATCCTATAAATGATTTAAAAAGCTTGTCGCTGATGATTAGGAATAGTAACAAAACCAGTATCGTTATACTATTACCGCAAAATATAAAATATGCATATTGTTTGGAGTCTGGATATAAGACACGTTATTGCGAGTTGAAAAATATGATTGAACAATACAAAGCAATTTTGTCCGTTATATTTCCGGTTGCAGAATCCTTAAAAATAGTTTATGAAAATACTATAACTCGGATTGAAAAATATGGGATTTCATCAGCATTTTATTTTAATAGGTGTGGAGTGCCAGTATTAACAAAGTCAGAAAAAAGTAATAAAGAGACAACCATAAAAGTGGATAATTTGATTTTATCCACATTGGATTTTTCTGATTTCGAGGAAATTATATCTTTTTTAAGATATATTGGTTTGTTAAAAGAAAAGACAAAATCTCCAGAATGGATGGAGGAGGTAAAGATGTTTGATGATAATTCACAGTTAAATATTATTAAAGAAAATAATGATATGATAAAAACTGCGCATGAAAATATCTCAAAGGCCATGGAAGTGATTGATAAAAATAATAGATATAAATCAATTCTGTATACTACAGGAGATGAATTAGTAGAGGTTGTTTTTGAAATATTGCAGGAAATGCTTGGTTGTGACCTGTCTGAATTTACTGATAAAAAGAAAGAAGATTTTAAATTCACATTAGGGGATAAAGTGTTTATTGGAGAAATTAAAGGTGTTACTCCAAATGTAAAAAAGGCAAATGTTTCACAATTGGATGTTCATGTGCAAGAGTATATGGATGAGAATGATGAACAGGCAGAAAATATTATTGCATTATTGATTATTAATCACCAAAGGGGAAAAGCTATTTCAGAGAGAGAAAGAGTTCATGAAGAAGTTATTAAGCTGGCTGAAAGGAATGGCAGTTTAATTGTTGATACAATGGCTCTGCTGAAATTGTTTGAACAATATACTTTAAAAGAAAAAAGTAGAGAAGAATGTATTGAGCTTTTAGAAAACAATACTGGGTTGTTGGAAATATAAGAAATAGAATAAAATGATGACTAGGGCAGCAGGATTTACCTGCTGTCTTTTTCTTATGCCAAAAACTAGGAGGTGAGACTGGTGGCATTAACTGAAAAACAGAAAATATTTTGCGATGAGTATCTGATTGATCTGAATGCTACCAGAGCTTACATGGTGGCGTATCCGAATGTAAAGAAAGAAAGTACAGCTGCAGCGGCAGCAGCCAGATTGTTAAGAAATGTTAAGGTTGCGGCATATATTGCAGAGCGGATGAAGGAACGGCAGGAGCGTACCGAAGTTACACAGGACATGGTAGTGCAGGAACTGGCAGCAATTGCATTTGCAAAAGCGACTGATTATGCAGAGGTAAAAGAAGATAAGGTTCTGATCAGAAATACGGAAGGGCTTCCTGATATCGCAAAGCGGGCGATTGCTGGAATCAAAATGGGGAAAAGTGGCATTGAATTAAAACTCTGTGATAAAGAAAAAGCACTGGAGTTGCTTGGTCGTCACCTTGGCATGTGGAACGATAAGGTCGATATTAATCTGGATGAGAGCAAGTCCAAACTGGATGATCTGATCCAACAGATGCGTGGTGATGAATAATGAGTAGCCAGCGTCTGCTCCTATCAGAGAAATACAAAGCATTTATCCGATGCGATGCGCCGGTTGAGTTTTTGGAAGGTACCACGGCAGCAGGAAAGACAACGGTTGGACTGTTTAAGTTCATACTGAAAGTTGCTGAATCACCTAAGAAGCTGCATATCATCGCGGCAAAAGACACAGGTACCGCAGAGAAGAATATTATCAACAAAGACCTTGGTATCATAGATGATTTTGGAGATTTGGCAGAGTACAACGGCAACGGAACCAAAGACGATAAGATCCCACATATTCTGTTCCATACATCCGGTGGCGATAAAGTCATTTACGTAATGGGATATGGTGATAAAAAGAAGTGGCAGAAAGCCTTAGGTGGTCAGTACGGATGCTTGTACATTGACGAGATCAATACAGCGGATATTGATTTTATCCGTGAGGCAGCTATGCGTTGCGATTACTTCATGGCAACGCTGAATCCGGATGATCCGAATCTTTTAGTGTATAAAGAATATATCAACTGTGCCAGGCCATTACCAGAATGGCAGCAGGATACGCCAAACGAAATATTAAATGAGTTAAAAGAAGAACCAAAGCCCGGATGGATCCATTGGTTCTTTTCTTTTGGGGATAATGCAGGTCTACCGAAAGAGAAAATAGATAAGATCATCCAGAATACTCCCAAGGGTACCAAAATCTGGAAGAACAAGATTCAGGGACTTCGCGGCAAAGTTACTGGATTGGTATTTTCCAATTTTGACCGGAAGCGGCATGTAAAAACAAAATGTTGGCTAAAGGAACAGATAGCGGCAGGAAAGATTATTCCGGCACGGTTTACCGTTGGGCTGGATACATCATATTCCAGCAAAAGTCCGGATACCATTGCAATGATCTATCAGATGATCACAAAGGACCGGCGGGTGATTACCGTGGATGAAAAAGTATATAGCAACAGTGACCTTGATATACCACTAGCACCATCAGACACGGTAAAAAACTTTCTGGATTTTCTGGAACGAAACCAAAAAGAGTGGGGACTGGTCAGAAACACATACATTGATTCTGCAGACCAGGCAACCATCACGGAGCTGAATAAATATAAGCGGCTGCATGGCTGCATTTATAATTTCATAGCAGCGTATAAACAGACAACCATCGTTGACCGAATTAATTTGCAGTTATCGTGGTTGCAGCAGGATAAGTACCTGGTGCTGGATCACTGCACCAATCACATTTCAGAGTTGGAAACCTACAGCTGGAAAGAGGATAAGGACAATGAGCCGGAGGATAAGAACGACCATACCATCAATGCATCACAGTACAGCTGGTTACCATACAAGATGGAGATTGGTGATGAAGAGGAGAAAAAGGAATGGGATGGATAAACAATATCATGAACAGAATTTTAGAAAAGCGATCGAGTCGGATTAACATTAAACCGGCAGATCCGATCACAATCAATATCAATTCTATACTGGACTATGAGGGAAACGCAGCGAAGAACCGGATCTGGTATCGTGGTGATTCTCAGGAACTGAGTCAGTTGTATCAAGGGCTCTGCCAGAAAGCCAGTATGTATAACTTCTGGGCGGCATCCAGCAGTCCGGGAATGGAGATGCGAAAGATTCATACCGGCATTCCGGGGATCATCGTAGATATGCTTTCAACGGTTGTACTGACAGACCTAAATCAGATTGAATTTGAAAATGATAACGATAAGGAAATCTGGGAAGATATTTCCAAAGAGAATCAGCTATCAAAGCTGTTGGAAAGCAGTTTAAAAGAAGCGCTGTATATCGGTGATGGGGCATTTAAGATTACTTATGATTCGAAGATAAGCAATTACCCAATCATCGAATTTTATCCGGGTGATCAGGTTGAATACAACACTGTCCGGGGAAGAATACAGGAAGTTATTTTCAAAACAGTATACGAACATAAAGGGCAGAGCTACGTCCTATATGAGACTTATGGATACGGCTACATCAAAAATCGCCTGACCGAAGAAGGCAAAGAGATTGCATTGGACTATCTTCCGGAAACAAAGGAGCTAAAAGATTATTTCTTTGCTGGCCATACAGAGGATAAAGACGGTGAGACCGTTCAGCGCGGTAGTTATATGTTGGCGATTCCGCTAATGATTTACCGTTCATCCAGATACAAGGGCAGAGGACAGAGTATTTTTGACAGAAAAGTAGAAGCATTTGATTCGCTGGATGAAGCATGGAGCCAGTGGATGGACGCACTTCGGTCGGGGCGTTCCAAGGAGTACATTCCGGACAACCTGTTACCAAGGGATCCGAATACAGGAGTGATTCTGAAACCAAACGCATTTGATAACCGTTATATCCAAACGGAAGCAGATATGCGAGAGGGCACACAGAATAAGATCACGCTGGATCAGCCGGCTATTCCACATGATAGTTATCTGGCAACCTACTGTACAGCTTTGGATCTGGCACTGCAAGGATTGATCAGTCCGTCTACCATCGGTATCGATGTAAAGAAGCTGGATAATGCAGAAGCGCAGCGAGAAAAAGAAAAGACCACGCTCTATACCAGAAATGCGATTGTCGAAGCATTGACGGAAGATCTAAGAGAGTTGGTTATCTCCTGTCTGAATTCATATCGTGAGATTAACAGCCAGAAAATAACCGAGATAAAACCAAGCGTAACGTTTGGAGAATATGCAAACCCATCTTTTGAGAGCCAGGTCGAGACGGTGTCAAAGGGTAAGACCGGCGGTATCATGAGCATAGAAGCCTGCGTGGAAGAACTCTATGGAGATTCACAGGATGAAGAATGGAAAGAAAAAGAGGTTGCCCGGTTAAAGAATGAACAGGGAATCATGCAACTGGAAGAACCATCAGTAAATCTGGAAGCAGAAGAATTTAACGTACAGGGATTTGGAGGACAGTTAAATGCGGGTGAAGGTAGCAAACAGAATGTACAACATGAGCCGGAAGGAATTTCTGGGGCTCCTGCAGGTGGCGCGTGAAAACGTGCCATTTGGCATTTATGCGATTGAAAAGAATGGGTATGCAGAATTGATGAACGTGCACGTAATGAGCCGCACAAAGCTAAAGGAACACGTCAGAGCATACCGTTCACAGGGCTATAAGGTATATACCAACGATAAAGGGTGACGGTTATGGATCCATATGATATCGGTACAGCGTTTGAGGCTATAGAAGATGAACTGATCGCATCCATGATCCGGAACATGAAGCGCCACCGGGTGGAGGAAGTAAGTCAGGGCATACAGTGGTCCCAGTGGCAGGCGGAGCAGCTGAAAGCACTGGAAAAATTCAAAAAGCAGAATCAGAGATTGTTTTCCGGAAAATTCAAGGAAATCAACAGTATGATTGAGTATGCAATCAAAGCCGCCCGGCAGCAGGGTAACATGGATCAGGAGATTGCGATCTTGGAAGCAATCAAAGGCGGTTTCAAAGGCGCACGGAAACAGAGTCGGGGAACCTACGGTGAGTTCTTCCAGCTAAACGATAGAAAGCTGAACGCTCTGATCAAAGCCACAACCGATGATTTCAAAAACGGTGAGACAGCAATGCTCCGGCAGGCAAATGACCAGTACCGTCAGATTATTTACAACGCACAGGTCTATGCGAATACAGGCGCAGGCACCTACGAGAAAGCCGTAGACATGGCAACAAAGGATTTTTTATCAAGAGGTATTACCTGTATCGAATATGCCAACGGAGCGCGTCATGCCATGAAAGATTACGCAGACATGGCAATCCGAACAGCAGCCAAGAGGGCATATCTGACAGGCGAGGGCGAGAAGCGACAGGAATGGGGAATACATACCGTTATTCTGAATAAACGTGGTGATAATCCCTGTCCGAAGTGCCTGCCTTTTGTCGGAAAGGTACTGATTGATGATGTGTGGAGCAGCGGTAGCAGTACAGACGGTCCGTACCCACTCATGAGCCACGCAATCGCCAGAGGATTATATCACCCACGTTGTAAGGACAGCCACACTACATACTTTCAGGGGCTTTCCACAGCAGACGATACATGGACGCAGAAAGAACTGGATAACATCGAGTGGGAGAACCGACAGGAAGCCAAACAGCAATATGCCAAGAGGCAGGAAGAAAAGTATGATCGGCTGGCGAAGTATTCACTGGATCAGGAGAATCAGAAAAGTTACGGAGCAAAGAGCCGACAGTGGAAAAATGTTAAGTTTCGTACCGGAGATTATACTGAGAGAGAATATGTACAGTATAAAAGTCCGCTTGGAGATTTTCGAGCGGTTCCACAGGATAATGTGGTGGATGTTCTTCGAGAAGATTCAAAGACATGGATTCAGAACCTTACAGATAAAGAGAAACATGCAATAAAGAAATATACATATAATTCTGGCGATGAAAAGCCGAATAGATTTTTCGAACGATTAAATAAAATGTTGCGCGGGGATTTACCGGAGAATGAAAAACTTCTGGAATATGCAGATACAATATCAACAGCATTAAAGAAAAATAAGCTAAAACATGATGTGATAGCGTATCGAGGAATGTCTGTAGACCCATCAGCAGGTATACAGATTGGCGGATTATACAGATCAAAACAGTTTTTTAGCACATCCGTAGCACCAAGAGGAGCGTTGAATGGAGAATACAAAATCATTATATATGTAAAAAAGAATTCATCGTGTGGATATATAGAAAACCTTAGTTTTTTTAAGAAGCAAAGAGAGCTCTTACTTGACAAAGATAACATTTACAGAGTATTATCAAGAAAAGACAATGTGATAGAGTTAGAGGTGATCTAATATGAATGATGATGAATATGAAAAGGCATTAGTTGAACGCGAGAAAACATTATGCGATGAGCAGATGAAAGCATTTCCGGTGTCGGAAGAAGAAATTAAGCAGTTAAAAAAAGAAGGACGCATTTAATACCATCAGTTGATAAAGGCTGGTGGTATTTTTATACCCATTTTTAAGAAAGGAAGAGGTAAAACATGATTATCACAGGAACGGCGCACTTTGAGAGTATTGCACAGAAGAAACTTGTTGAATGGTACCACAAGAACAGACCGGAGGTGCAGATTGACCGAAGCAATGTATTTGTGGTTTGGTCCTGTAAAACACTCCAGAATTACAAGTGTTTAGCATCTACCGCAATCAGTGGAGATGGTATCTATGCGGAGTACACCTACAACGGTGACAAACAGGAGCTGTACGAAGATGTATACGGTAAATTAACCAATACATGCCATACAGAGGAGTAGGAGGTAGACATGAAAAAATTATTTATCAGCCAGCCGATGCGTGGCAAGACTGACGAGGAAATCAAGGCAGAACGTGCCAAAGCAGTCGAAGCAGCATCTGAACTGGTAGGAGAACCGGTAGAAGTGATTGATTCCTTTTTTCAGGGCGCACCAGTCGGTGTAAAACCACTGTGGTTTCTTGGAAAATCACTGGAGCTTCTGGCAGATGCAGACGTAGCTTATTTTGCGCCGGGATGGAATGATGCCCGCGGATGCATCATCGAACATGATTGTGCGATTGCTTACGGAATCAAAAGTATTGTAGCGTAGAGAGGAGAACAGTATGAAGTTAAAAGTAACAACAACCTATCACGACAGAAAAGAAGACATTGATATTGCCGCCGGCACTATCATCGAACGCGATGAGGAGCGTGCAAAGGTTCTGATCGGAGCAAAAGTGGCAGAAGAATATGTAGAAGAAACTGCGGAAGAAGTAGCAGAGGAAGTTCCAGAGAAAACTCCGGAAGAAACGGCACCGGTAGAAAAGTCAAAAGGACGCAAGAAAACCAATCCAAAGTAGGAAGGCGGTGATTCAACATCTCCCTCTGGGACGCGGGGTGAAGCGTCTTATTTTTATGCCCGAAGGCAGTAAACTACACGGAGACACCGGTGAAACAACTGTATTGTGAGACACACATAAAACTGTAAAGAGAGACACTCAATAATAACTGTAGGAGGTACTAAAACATGGCAGATACAAATCAGAATAATCAGCAGCAGAATCCTGATGGAGCAAATACAGGTGATAACAACCAGGGCAATCAGCAGAATCAGAGCGGGCAGCAGGTAAACAACGTACAGCCCCCAGAAATTGATTATGAGAAGCTGAGCTCCCTTATTACCGGCAAACAGTCCGCTACCGAGGATTCCGTGCTGAAAGGCTATTTTAAGCAGCAGGGATTGTCAAAAGAAGAGATGGATCAGGCAATTTCAGCATTCAAGGCACAGAAAGCTGCCAACCAGCCGAATGTAGCACAGATGCAGGCTGATATTCAGACAGCACAGGCCGCGGCACTGAAATCTCAGATTGAGAATAAGGCATTGCTGATGCATTCAGAGCTTGGAATTGATCTGGCGACCATTCCTTACGTGATGAAGCTGGCAGATCTGTCTGCTGTTGAGGTAAATGGAATGATTGACGATACAAAGTTAAAGGACGCTTTAACGAAAGTATTGGAAGATGTTCCACAGCTTAAAGCGCAGCAGGAGCAGGGTACGCAGGGATTCCGTCAGATTGGCGCGTCCCAGAATAATAATACAAACAACCAGAATACAGAAACAAAACCAGTTGCTACAAAGCGCTGGAACAGATTTAACTAGGAGGTAAAATCATATGGCACTTAATTATGCAGAAACTTATTCGCCGGAATTATTAGAAATTCTGATGCAGGGAGCATTAACATCACCGTTCGTTACAGATAACGTTCGTTGGTTGGATGCTAAGACATTCCACTTTACTCAGATGAGCACAAGCGGTTACAAAAACCACAAAAGAGATGGTGGCTGGAACCGCGGCAGCTATGCTCAGACAGATATTCCGTTTACTGTAACCCATGATCGTGACGTGGAGTTCTTGGTAGACAAGGCAGAAGTTGACGAAACCAATAAGACCGCGTCTATTCAGAATATTTCCAGAGTATTCGAACAGACACAGGTAGTTCCGGAGACTGATGCATTATTCTTTTCCAAGGTCGCAGCAGCGGCGAAAAAAGTGGATGGATATTATTCTGAAACAGCGGCAACCGCATATACAGTGGATAATACGTTCAGTAAACTGAAAAAATTCTTATCTGCTGGTAAACTGAGAAGATACAAAGCAAATGGTACTCTGATCATGTACGTTACATCTGCAATCATGGATAATCTGGAATCTTCCAAAGAGTTTACCAGAAAGATTGAGATGACTCAGATTGCAGAGGGCGGACTTGGAATCGAGACCAGAGTAACCGACATCGATGGTGTTCCGATCATGGAAGTTATTGATGATGAAAGATTCTATGATGAATTTAACTGGGAACCGTCTAATGGTGGATTTGAAGCCAAAACTGGTGCACACAAAATCAATGTGCTAATTGCTTGCGGTCAGACTTGCAAAACAGTACCGAAGATTTCCAGCATCTATTTCTTTGATCCGGGTGCGCATACACTGGGAGATGGTTATTTATACCAGAATCGTTCTCTGTCTGATGTATTTGTATTCCCAAATGGTAGAGACGGTAAAGTAGATTCTGTATATGTTGATACAGACACCGTAGCAGTAGTGTAGGAGTCCAAAATGCTTGCGGCATATTATAAGTGTCAGGAGGGGGACAACCTCTCTCCTGATGCGGTACTCACAGCCAGTAGACATATCGATTCTCTGACATTTAACCGGATCGTGGATAGAGGATATGATAACCTCACAGAGTTCCAAAAAGAGATCATATCGCAGGTATGCAGGAAGCAGGCGATTTTTGAGACAGAAAATCAGGACATGCTTGAGAGCATCCTGTCATCGTACAGCATCAATGGTGTATCGATGGGGATTGATCAGAATGGATGGAACGTATTTGTACAGAATGGAGTTGTTATGCAGCGTTCTACTTACGAACTGTTGAAGCAGACCGGATTGTGCTGCAGATCACTGGGGGTGATGTGATGAAGTATCCAAAGTTAGTTCCGGAAAGCATGTGCAAAACACCTTGCAGCGTAACCATTTACGGTGAGGGCATCAGCGAAGATGGAGAACCAGAAGTTTTACTGGAAGCAGATACATTGAAGTGCAACTACCAGGACAAAGCAAAAACGATCATGACAAAAGAGCAGAAGCTGGTACAGATTACCGGCTCTGCTTATTTTTGTGGAGATATTGCACCGAATGTACCTGTGATCAGTTCCGGGGAGTTTACGGTCTTTGGAGTAAAGCGCCAGATACAGCAGGGAACCAAGGCCAGAAACCCGGACGGAACTGTGAACTACACATTATTGGAGGTGGTCTGATGGCGCAGGTAAGTTCCAGAGTAAAGATTAATCAGGCAGCTATAAAACGACTGAATCAGGCAGCTATTCGCGCATTGGAGCAGACAGCGGAATGGATTCACACAGAAGTAGTACAGGCACAAGTGATGCCAAGAGACTCAGGAGCAATGCAAAATGAAAGCACATTCGTGGATTGTTCAAATTCTTTTAATGGAAAAGTATCTCTGGTGACGTCAACACCTTACGCAAGACGCTGGTACTTCAATCCGGAGAGTGTCAAATTCCATACAGATAAAAATGCAAATGCACAGGATCACTGGTTGACAGACTGGACGGACGGTGGAAAGAATGTCAACCAAGTGACAAAAACATTTGCCGAGTTATACAGGAGGAATGCAGGAACATGATCATGCTGGCAAATATTAGAGATTGGATTGAGTCTTTTGGTGTGGGAGAGAACTTCTATATCGGAAAGCTGGATAACAAAAAAGATAAATCTGTTGGCATTTACCAGCGTGAGGGATATGGTGGCATGAATATGGCCATTGGTGGTATCGATGCTACCAAGACAGCGATAAAACGTATATCCATCCTGATTCACTGGAACAAAAATGCGAATGAGACAGAACAGGCGGCGCAGAGTCTGTATGATAAATTACTGCGCATAAAAGATGTAACCATAAACGATCACCATATCGATTACTTATACCTTGCAGTGCCGGAGCCAGTAGATATCGGAACGGATGATAAGGGGATATATGAAAGCGTGATATGGATTGATTTATATTATCAGAGAAAGGAAGAGAACTAGATGAGCGAAAAAACAGGCGTATATCCATGTTATGAAAATCAGTTTCAGATCAATACTGCCGCAAGTGGAATTACAGCGGCATACAAATCTATTGCAGATTGTGAAACATTCAGCGTGTCTTTTGACAATGGTGTAGAGGAATGGACCCCGTTTGAGACAGAAGGATGGACACGCAGATTAATGACCGCAAAGAGCGTTACCGTTTCTGTTACAGCGAAAAGAAATGTTGGTGATGAAGGAAATGACAAAATCAGTGGCTTTACATTTGCCAATGGCAGAGATGCGGAAGGGGATTTCAAGTGGACGTTCCCAGATGGCTCTTCCGTGGAATTCAAAGGGGCCATCATCAGCGTTACCAACAATGGATCCGGTGATTCTACCGGTGTAGCTCCGCTGGAATTTGAAGTAATGAGTAACGGTAAACCAACCTACACACCGGCAGCGTAAGAAGGAGATAAGCCATGGGAAGAATTATTGATATCACATCAAAACTGGGATTCGATGAGAATCCGAAACTAAAAATCAAAGATGAGGAACTGGAACTGAACGCAGATGCGGAGTCTGTATTAAAGATCATGGGGTATATGGGTGCAGGAGATTCTATCACTCCGCAGGACATCGAAGATGCATTTCAGATTGTATTTACCCCGGATTCTTATAAAAAACTCAAGAAAATGAAGCTGAACTTCCAGGATTACCAGACAGTATTTCAGATTGCAGTGGATGTGATCACTGGAACAGAGGAAGAAGATACTGAGGGAAACGCTCAGACCCCGGATACGATCTGATCGAAGACTTTGGACTGATCGTAGCCAGCTTTCAAGAACAGTACGGTATCCGGTTGAGGACGGAAGCTGCCAACATGCCATGGGATGAATTCGTGGACTTGGCAGCAGGACTCCGGCCAGACACCGCCCTTGGACGTATCGTACAGATTCGTGCAGAAACGGACGAGGAAATGTTAAAACACTATACTCCGGAAATGCGAAAGATCCGGAGCGATTGGCAGCGGAAAGCGGCGAAGGGGAAAACAGAAAAAGAAACACAAGACTTTATCACTTCCATGCAGGAAGTATTTAAACGAATGGCAGGTGTTAGAGATTGAAAAAGTAAAATGCCCGTTTTGTGGTAAAGAACAGAAAGTACATTACGCTCCGGATGCAAAATGCCGGGGCGTTTTTGTGCGTTGTAGTGGGAGGCACTGCAAACAAATATTTGAAATTAAATTAAATCAGGACAAGTAGTGCCTTGTGTCGATGTCCGAATCTGTAAAGGAGGGAGACATAGTGGCACTTGGAACAAAAGTCGGCGATATTTTTCTTGACCTGAATATAAATAAAAAAGGTTTTCAGACGCAACTTGGTAGTATTGGAAAGTTAGCCACTAAAGCAGGAGCTACCATTGCGGCAGCTTTTTCGGTGAAAAAAATCATTGATTTTGGAAAAGCATGTATTGATCTGGGATCTGATCTTGCAGAAGTACAGAACGTTGTGGATGTTACGTTTCCGCACATGACCAAGACAATCGATGAATTTGCCAGCGGTGCAGCAGCTAAGTTCGGTCTGTCTGAAACGATGGCGAAAAAGTTTACTGGTACATTCGGATCTATGGCAGAAGCGTTCGGTTTCAGTGAAAAGCAGGCTGCAGACATGGCAACCACGCTGACCGGTTTAGCTGGTGATGTAGCATCGTTTTACAACATCAGTCAGGATGAAGCCTATACCAAGTTAAAATCTGTATTCTCTGGTGAAACAGAGACATTGAAGGATCTTGGTATCGTAATGACGCAATCAGCGTTGGATGCTTACGCACTGGCGAATGGTTACGGAAAAGTCACGTCCAAGATGACCGAGGCTGAGAAAGTATCCTTGCGTTATGCGTTTGTACAGTCACAGCTGACGAATGCAGCAGGGGATTTTGCAAGGACATCTGATTCCTGGGCGAACCAGGTCAGATTGTTGTCCTTGCAGTTTGATTCCCTGAGAGCATCCATTGGTCAAGGTCTGATCAACGTACTTACACCAGTAATCAAATGGCTGAATGTACTCATAGGAAAACTGGCGCAGGCGGCGAAAGCGTTTGCATCGTTCACATCATTGTTTTCTAAAAAGAAGAGTTCCGGGGCAGGAGCAGCGGCAAGTGCTGTAGCCAGCAACATTTCGAAAGCAGCAACTTCTGCATCCAACCTTGGAACATCCGCAGGAAAATCATCTTCTGGGCTTTCAAAAGCAGCAAAGGCAGCTAAGAAATTAAAACGTGAGTTGGCAGGATTCGACCAGATCACGAAACTTGGCGATGAAGATTCTGATACCGATGCAGGAAGCTCCGGTGGTTCTGGTGGCTCCGGCGCAGGTGGTAGTATTGGAGATATCACAGATGGAATCACCGCTTCTTCACAGGAAAGTGCAAGTGCAATAGACAAGGCATTTAGTCCGGTATTTCAGAAACTGAAAGAGGGATTTCAGGGTGCTTTTAAAGCAGATCCGAAGCAGTTGTTGACGAATCTGAATCGTATTAAAAAAGCAAATCAGGCAGTATGGCAAAGTAAAGAGGTCCAGAGTTCCATCGAGAATTTTAAACTGTCCGCAGCGAAAGCATGCGGAGCGGTAGTTGGAGGGGCTGCATCTGTGGCTGTTTCATTTGAAATTGGTGTAAGTGGTGGAATCGCAAAAGCAAAGGAAGATCTGGAAGCGTTCAACAAAACGAAAATTTCATCCATTTTCGATAATATGGCATCACTTGCTGATAAAATTACAGATTTATCTGGTGGTTTTGCAACGATTGGAAAAGCATTTGAGGGCAAAGGATTCCAGAAAATCGTAGAGGTTGCCGAAAAAGTATTCAATGTAACTGTATTAAATAACATAGATTTGTTCACAGGTCTCCTCTCTGATCTGGTCGGCAGCTTCAGGTCGGTATCGGATAATGCTGATGGTTTTAAACAAGTCCTGGAGGATATTTTCGACATCGTTGGTGATTTGCTGTCGCCGATCGGTGATCTCATGGACTTTATTGCGGGAAATTCCAAAAAATATGAAGATAGCGCAATTCATAAATTCTTCGACCAGCTAAATAAAATTCATTCAGCGGGTGTTGGTAAAACACTTAAGGTTATCCACAATGGTTTGCAGAAAGTAAAAGAAAAACTGGAAACAAAGACTGGTAAAGCAGCAACTAGTGGTTTTGATCTTGGCTCTGTGTTGGAATATTTCACTGGAAAGAAGAAATTTAAACGACTTTCTCTCAAGTGGGAGATGAAAAATAAGCAGCGTGCTTCCGATATGACCAAAGAGTGGCAAAAACTGACAGCTGGAGTAAAAGATAAAACTGCGAGCATAAAGGCAAAAGTTGCTACAAAATGGAACAGTATCGCGCCTGACTGGAAAAAAATCACGAGTAATATTCAAGATAAAACCGCCGGCATGAAAGCAAAAATCGCTACCAGATGGAACGAGATTTCATCTGGCTGGTACAATATCACGAATAATATCAAAGATAAACAGGCGAATATGCGTGCAAAAATATTGACCAGATGGAACGAGATTTCATCTAGCTGGTACAGTATCACGAATAATATTCAGGATAAGTGGGGAAATATGAAAGCGCGTGTCCTGACAAAATGGTCCGATCTAAAGTGGCATTGGCAAAATTTATTGAGCAATTTCAAGGATAAAACCTGTAATATCGCACTGAAATTTTCCGCTGCAGCGCAAGATCTAAAAAAATGGATTAACACGAATGTTATCGATAAGGTCAATAGCAAATTTAAGTATGTTCCAATTTTAAAAAAACATCTCATTCCACATCTGGCACAAGGTGGTTATGTCAAAGCCAATACCCCGCAACTTGCGCTGATTGGTGATAATAGGCATCAGGGCGAGGTTGTTGCTCCAGAGAATAAGATGATTGAAATGGCAAAAAAAGCAGCAGAATTATCTTCCAGTGGCGGTGCAGATGCTGAGATTGTCAGCCTGTTACGTCAGATTCTTGCGTTGCTGAAATCACTTGATCTGGTTGCAAGCATTGATGGAAATTCTTTGAAGCAGATTATCGTGAAACTGATCAATGATCATACCCGGGCAACTGGAATGTGCGAGATAGAATTTTAGGAGGGGAAATGGGACTGATTATTAAAGCAAATGGTGTGACACTTCCGTCTCCAGTGTCTATCAGCACCACTGATGAAATATTATGGTCGAGCAATACCGGAAGATCTACTTCTTCCGGTAAAATGCTTGGAGATGTAATTGCAGAAAAGGAAACTTTTTCAATCCAATGGGGAGTTATGTCGAAAGCTGATCAGAAGAAGATAAAGCAGAATCTGAAAAGCGGATTTCACACGGTGCAATTTATTTTTGATGATGAGACAGTAAATTTGAGTTCTTACAGAGGGACAATAACATCCGAGCATCTTGGCTATATCGGAGATGGAATATATTATTATAAATCTGTGTCATGTGAGATTATAGAGCAGTAGGAGGGCAACATGTTACAAGTATCAGATGATGCAAAAAAATACATAGAGAGCGATACCAGAACATTTCATGCCAGACTACTACTTGATGGAGAAATGGTTAGTGGAGAAATCCGTTCACTGACCATCAATAAGGGTTCTTGCGGTAGTTCTGATTTTGTGCCGGGTTCTGTATTTAGTTCGTACATTGACGTAACACTGGATGGATGTGATCAGAAGCTGGAAGGAAAGGAACTGACCGCACAGATTGGTACTGTTATGGAAGATGTTGTGGAATGGACTACAGTCGGATTCTATACGGTAGACAAACCATCCACCACAGCTTATAGTACCTCTTTTTCTGGTCTTGGACGGATTAGCTCTAAGATGGGCGGTTTGTACAGCCCAAGCATTACATTTCCAGCGACAGTTAAAGCGGTGCTGGCAGAAATTTCAGAAAAGACAGGCGTTGAGATTGACGCAGGAGAACTGGATGCATCCATCAAAATCGAAACGCAGCCATCTGGTTATCTGTATCGTGAAATGCTGGCGTTTATTGCTGGCTTGTATTTTGGTTATGCCACGGAAGCGTCAGATGGCACTGTGACAATCCGACAGTACCAGACAGAAGCAACGGCTACTACAGATGGAGACAGAACCACAGAGCTTCCAACATTTCAGGACCTGGATGCTATTGTAACAGGTGTGAAAGTAGTAATAGGCTCTCTGACAGACAGTGAAGGAAATAGTCAAGACAGGTTTTTTACAAAAGGAACTGTCAATGTTGCTGTTTCCAATCCGTTTATGACGCAGGCGATATTTGATAAGTATGTAGATTCTATTATTGGTTTCCAATATCGACCGGCGACCGCGACGGTTAGTCTGGGAGATTTCCGTCTTGAAGCTTCTGATGTTTTGGGAGTAACGGATATTAAAGGAACAACGGTTACGGTACCGTGCATGTCCGTAGTGCATACTTTTGACGGTGGAATCCGAACTGTAATCACAGCACCGGCAATCAAAAGTACAGGTGAAGATACACAAGCTTATCGTGGACCGTTAAGCCAGGCAATGTCTGTGATGCAGGCGCAGTTGTTGATCGTTGGAAATATCGTAGCAAATGCACTTACAGTCGATAAGGCAGATATAAGATATGCTCAGATTGAGGATCTCGATGTTGTAAAAGAAAACGTTGAAACTCTGGTAGCAGATAATGCCACCATCAACAGCAAACTGACGGCCAATGAAGCATCTATCAACAGCTTAGTAGCCAAAGATGCAGAGATTGACGGAAAACTGACTGCCCAGGACGCAAGCATTAAAAAACTAGATGCAGAAAAACTCAGTGCAGAAGATGCCAATCTGACCTATGCAACCATTGAGAGTCTGAAAGCCACCGATGCCACGATCGCCAACATCAGCGGCGATTACGCATCATTCAAAGATACCACCACAGAAACATTGAAAGCTCAGACTGCAGATATCGTAGATCTGAAAGCCAACAAGCTGAGTGCTACAGATGCAGATTTCCGCTATGCCAATATTGACTTTACAAACATTGGTAAGGCTGCCATGGAGTATTTCTATGCGCAGTCCGGTCTGATCAAGGATGTTACGGTTGGAGATCAGACAATCACTGGTGAACTGGTTGGCGTTACAATTAAGGGAGACCTCATTGAGGGAAACACAATTGTGGCGGATAAATTGGTAATCAAAGGCGACGATGGTCTTTATTATAAGCTAAACACTGACGGATCAACTGTTGAAAAAGAGCAGACAGATTATAATTCTTTAAAAGGAAGCCTTATACAAGCAAAGTCTATTACTGCCGAAAAGATTTCTGTGAATGATTTGGTGGCATTTGATGCGACTATTGCTGGATTTAGTATAACTGATTCAGCATTGTATTCCGGAGCAAAGGCATCGGCGACAAATGGGACACGTGGTATCTATCTTGGAAAAGACGGACAAGTGTCATTCGGCGATGGCCAGAATTACATTATGTATTTCAAAGACACTGATGGTTCTTGGAAACTTGCAATATCTGCAAATAGCATAACATTTAGCTCTGGAAGAAACATCGAAGATGTGATTAGCAGCATGCAAGATCGTATGGATGAAATAGCAGACGAGGTTACCACTTCATTGTATGTTACATCGTCAAAAGGAAACGTTTTCAAGAATACGAATGTATCAACAATATTATCTGTAACAATTATACGCGGCACACAGCGAATTACTGATAGCGAAACATTAGCATTAGTATTTGGCGAGGGTGCTTTTTTACAATGGAGATATCAGTTAAATGATTCTGATGATTATTTAACGCTTGCTCCAGAAGATCAACGGATCGCGGAAGGCGGTTTCAAATTTAAAATCAGTCCAAACGATATAGACACAAAAGGTGTATACGCTTGTGACTTGATCGTAGAAGAAAAGGAGAAAAATCAAAATGGCAATTAGAGCAACCGGTCAGGCAACTATTATTGATGTAACTGACGCTTATAGTATTATATTAACATCAGAGGCTTATACATTTCCTGGCACAACATCTGGTGCATCAGCCGGTCAGAAATGCGCAACGCAAGCAGTCGCATATTGCGGACAGAATCAGTGTCCTGTAGTAGTTGTAGATGCGAAATCTATCATTTGTCCTACTGGCATCACAGCGGCAGTTACCGATAGTGGAACAGCATCGCCGACAATCACATTTACGACAACAGCAGTTATCACCTCGTCCTGTGAGGCAACCATTCCAGTGACTGTCGACGGTATCACAATTAATAAGAAATTTTCTTTTGCAGTAGCAAAGACAGGCGCTACGGGAGCAAAAGGAGATGCCGGTAGAAGTATCACCGGTGTTACAAACTACTATTTGGCAACATCAGCAGCAACAGGAGTTACAACCGCGGCATCTGGTTGGACTACCACAATGCAAACGACAGATACTACTAAGAAATATCTCTGGTGCTATCAGTCCATTGCATACTCAAGCGGAAATCCTACCACAACAACCCCTGTTATTATTGGAACACACGGTGCAACAGGTAATACCGGCGCAACAGGCAAAGGCATTAAATCTGTAACGAATTATTATCTCACAACTTCGGCAGGAACGGGAGTCAAAACAGATACATCCGGTTGGACTACAACGCCGACAGCAACAACAGTGACGAATAAATATATTTGGTGCTATCAGTTGATCACATATACCGATAATACAACAGAAAAGACAACTCCTGCTATTATTGGTACTCATGGTGCAACAGGAGCGCCAGGAGCCGCTGGAAAGGACGCTGTTGTGGTAACAGTCACAGCAAGTAACGGAACAATGTTCAAAAACAATAATGGTTCAACTGTCCTGACCGCGCATGTATTTAAGGGCGGAGTAGAACAGAGTATTACTGATGCTGGCATTTGCGGGTCTCTAGGATCCATCAAATGGTATAAAGCGGGAAGCAACGCAGCAGTAGCGACATCTAAAACCCTGACAATTTCGGCGGATGATGTTGATAGTGTTGCTGTGTACACATGCAATTTGGAGGGGTAATCATGGCAATTAAAGGCTCTGCACAGACAACGTTAATTGATGTGACAGATGCATATTCAGTAATGCTGACAAGCGAAGCCTATACATTCCAAGGTAATTCCGAAGGCGCACCTGCTGGCTCTACATGTTCGACTGATATTGTTGCATATTGTGGTGATGTGCCTTGTAAGATAAGCGTCTCATCTGAAGACATTGTGTGCCCGACAGGTATATCAGCTTCAGTGGAAAATAACAATTCTTTATCTCCAATAATTACGTTCAAAACAACTGCGGTTATTAAAGTGGCATGTGAAGCAACCGTTCCGATATCAGTTGACGGTTTAGTTATTAATAAGAAGTTTTCATTCGCAATAGCCAAGACTGGAGAAAAAGGTGATACTGGAAAAGACGGAAAACAGTTGTTTGCTAAATGTCTAACCGCGTCTGATATAGTGACCAAAACCGCAACCATTACGCCACCTACATCATTTTCTTTATACGTCGGTGCTACGGTTTCTGTAACGTTTAACGAATCAAATACCGCTACAAGCCCAACGCTGAATGTAAACTCCACCGGTGCAAAACCAATTTATGCATTTGGCGCCGCGCTATCAAGAATATATTATTGGGTAGCAAAGTCGACAGTTCAGTTTGTGTACAACGGTTCTGCATGGGTTATGACCGCTGATTCGGCCATGTCGTTAGCGGCACAATGGGCTTGCAAAAATGATACTACTTACATCGAAGGTAGCAAAATCTATGCAGAAACCATCGGTACAAAGCAACTGGCAGCAAATGCGGTAACTGCAGAAAAAATAGATGTGGATGATCTCTTCGCACAAAAAATAACGGCAACGCATTTAACAATCGAAGGCGATAGTGTCTTCAAGGGAACAATCGATGGTGCAGATGGTGTGTTCGCAGGAAGTATGCAAGCGAAAAAAGTATATTTAGGTTCTACTGACCTGACGCATGTATCGAACGGAGATTTGGGATTAACTTCGACCACATTTACATTGGATGGCGAGAATGCCATCATTCAACAATACTATGATGCAGAAGATGGAGGTGCTGGAGGAAGCTATTATGATAAAGCTTATATAGCAACTATAGGCGGCTCACTAGAAGGCGGACCGGCCCATGCTCAATGTGAACTGAGGAGCGAAAGCTACAGAAGAAGTGAAGCGTCAGGAGAACTCCGTCTTGGTACATCATTTATACATGTAGATCCAGATTTAGTTAAAATTTATTCAGATACCAACATTGATATGTCTGCCGAAACAATCGTTCTTAATGGCACAAACTGGGATACTTTCAAAAGTCAACACGGTTACGACTGGTCAACATTCGGCACCGCCAACACTACTGACACTTGGGTTCCAGTAATGAATGGTTCGAAAGTAAATCATCGAGTATTGCCAACAGATGTCGCAGCCACAATTGACGGTGGTTGTTTCCAGAAAAGAAATAAAATTGTTACAGTAAATGGTTGGGGAGTGGGAGCATCGTCCATCATATTTAACCTGCCATCTACATGGCGACCAGTTAAGGGAAACGGTGTATTCAGTGGATTTTGTTATAATATAAGCAATCATGCTTTTTATCCAGTCACCGGTAATTTCGACACAAATGGGGTTCCATCAGTATACGCTATTTCAACATGGAACAGTGCCTATAATAATTATGCTATTTACAATAGCAGCACAGACAGACGTTCCAATTTCCAGTTATATGTAACAGGTTCGTGGTTGGCGAACTAAATGAAAGGAGAAAACAATGATTCAAACACAGGATTTACAGCTTTTATATAACACAATGAAAGACATTGAGACGAAAGGGGAGAGTACAAAGGTGATGGCAGATTGTCTCAGATTTATTGAGAATAAAATCAAAGAATCACAGCAGGAACCGGTAGCACCACCAGTTCCGGAGCCAATGCCGAGACCAAGAAATAAATCAGAACCGGTTGATATACCGGCAGAACCAGTGGTGGATATAGCAGGTCCAGATCAGGCAGCAGAATAAAGATAATCAGAGTCGACACTTCGGTGCCGGCTCTTTTTATAAGCAAAAAGGAAAGGAAAACAGCTTATGAACAATGTAAATGCATTAAAGGCAGTAGTGACAGGAATCATGGCGTTTCTGTCGTCAATTCTCGGAGTATTATATATTCCAGTACTTCTCATGGTGGCATGCAACATCATTGATTATGCTACAGGCTTAATGGCAGCCAAATATCGTCCGGATGGTGGAATCAGCTCATATAAGAGCATCCGGGGAATCCAGAAAAAAGTAACCATGTGGCTTCTTGTCGTGGTCGGAGCGATCGTTGATCAGTTATTAAAATACGCATCCGGAGCACTTGGATTTCATGTTCCAATCACATTCTTGGTTGCCTGCTTTGTAGCTATTTGGATCATATGTAATGAACTGATCAGCATCTTGGAAAATATGATTGATATAGGAGTAAGTGTACCAAAATTTCTGATGCCGATTGTAAAAAATATCAAAAAACAGACAGAAAACATTGCCAGTGTAGATGAGGAGGATGACAATAATGACAGCATTTAGCATTCATGCCGGACACAATCCGGCAGGAAAAACCGCCTGCGGAGCAGTAGGGCTCCTGGACGAATCAAAAGAGAACCGCCTGATCACAGTAGAGCTGATCAACATTTTAAGAGAACATGGCTATACCGTATATAACGATACTGTAGACAACGGAACAAGCCAGAATGACGTATTAAACAAGATTATTGCAAAAAGTAACTCTCACAGCGTATCCTTTGTATTTTCCATCCACCTCAATTCCGGAAGAAATGATTATCCGGGAGACGGTCGTATCGGTGGATTCGAGGTCTGGGTATGTGGTATGAACAAAGGAAAGCCGGAGCTTGCAGAACGGATCCGTACAAATATGAGAAATCTCGGTTTTACAGACCGTGGTACAAAAGTTTCCAATAATCTCAAGGTTCTGAACAAAACCAATGCACCGGCACTTTTATTGGAAATTTGCTTTGTAGACGACAGAGACGATTACAACCTCTACCAGAAAGTGGGCTACAAGGCGATTGCAAAATCGATTGCCTATGCAATCATGAACAAACAGCTGCAGGAAGCACCATCAAATCTCAACGGCCGTGTGGCTGATGAAAAGGCAGCAGATGGCAACTGGTATTATTACGAGAATGGAAAGATTGCCACAAACGTGACCACTGTAGCACAGAATAAAAATGGCTGGTGGTATGTCCGTAATGGCAAGGTAGATTTTACATATACCGGAATCGCCAAGAATCAGAACGGCTGGTGGCGCATCGTAAACGGAAAAGTTGATTTTAACTGCAACAGCGTAGAGAGCAACGAAAACGGCTGGTGGAAGTTGTCCGAAGGAAAAGTCGACTTTAACTTTACCGGAATTGCCGGCAACAAAAACGGTGCCTGGTATGTAAAGAATGGAAAAGTTGATTTTGACTATTCCGGAGAAGTGACCTGCAAGATTGTAAAAGGACAGGTTGTTAGAGCATAAACGCTTCCTATTAAAAAGAAAAATCACTACCATCATGTCAAAGCAAATTCTTCTGTTCCAATGTCGGTCAATAACCCTGCTACTTCCCGGTAAGGCATCGCATATCTCTGGGACAGATACCGCATGGAAGCGGAGAGTTCTCCGTCCGGTCCGCCAAACTGGGAGATGATAATCTTCGCGATCGCCGGATTGGATTTCGTGATACAAACCGGATACTGTAATCTTTTTTCATAATTCCACATAAATTAGTAGTACCCCCTTTCCCATGGCCACGGTGATACGGCCCACTGCCAATAATTCTGCCTTTGTTCTCCGGTCTGGGTAAGGGGACCGAATTTTGTTTCATATTCTGCCACAAAATGGTTATATTTGTGTTTCATATGCTGAAAATAATCCAGCGCATCCGGATCTTTTGGATGGGTATCCAGAAAGAGGGTAATATCGCTGATGGCGAATCCACACTGGTAAATGGCGTTCATCAGCCGCTGTTTTTCTACATTACATGCTGCGTTCACGACACATACCTCCTTTCCCGGTAAACGGTTTATCTAATTCGGCAAAAATAGTACCGACCTGAAGGGCGCGGTCCAGATCATACAGATTCCGGAACTGCTGCCAGGGAACGTAGGCCATGGCAATGGTCTGGTTCTCACAGTCGGGACGTTTAAAATCCGTCATATACGGACGATCAGAGTTCATAGAATTGCAATTACAGTTCAAAATATAATGTCCTTTCCTATTCTAAGGTTTGTTTTATCATATGAAAAGGCGGGGGATAGTGTGCAAATGGTAACTGATTGTTTTTTGTTAAGTACCCCAGGTGTTTTCTATTGACCGTGCAGGGGTTAGGCTTTAAACTAATGGCAGGGATAGGAGAGACCATAGGAAAGGGTGATTAGTTTATATGAGAGGATTACACACACAGGTTTCGGATTTAAGGAAAGATGTTTTTGTTGAGGTTGCGCGTATTGCGTATGAGTCTGAAAATATCAATGATGATTTGGAGGCAATTCCATACAAGCTATCTCCGGATGAGAATCCGCGTTTCAGAGACAGTGTTTACAGAGAGCGTGCAGTAAGTTCCGAACGTACCAGACTGGCACTTGGATTATCTCTTCGACCACAGAATAAACCAGTTCATATTACAAGCGGATTGGATGAAGCAACCGTGGATGAGATGTATTATGAGCCACCTTTGATGCAGGTAATTCCGTCTGCATGTAACGCATGTGAGGATAATGTATATGAGGTAAGTAACCTCTGCCGTGGATGTCTGGCACATTCCTGCATGGAAGTATGTCCGCGGGATGCGATCACACATGTGGATGGACAGGCACATATTGATAAGTCAAAATGTGTCAAATGTGGAAAATGTAAAAGCGCCTGTCCGTATGATGCAATCGGTAAAAAGGTGCGTCCTTGTTCCGTTGCCTGCGGTATTAAGGCAATTGAATCTGATGAATATGGCAGAGCTATTATCAATCAGGATAAATGCTTATCCTGCGGTATGTGTATGGTAAGCTGTCCGTTTGGTGCCATCGCAGATAAATCCCAGATTTTCCAGCTGATTCGTTGTATGAAAAACGGTGGAGAAGTTGTTGCGGAGATCGCACCGGCTTATGCAGGACAGTTTGGCAAAGAGGCGACACCGGATAAAATTTATGCAGCACTGCTGAAATTAGGATTTTCACAGGTATATGAGGTAGCACTTGGTGCGGATATCGGAGCTGTGACAGAGGCACATGATTATGTTTACCATGTAAAAACAGGAGAAAAGCCATTCCTGCTGACATCCTGCTGCCCGGCATGGTCCATGCTGGCGAAAAAACAGTTCCCGGAGATCATTGACAGTGTATCCAAGGAGCTGACACCGATGGTGGCAACCGCCCGCAGTATCAAGAAAGAACATCCGAATGCAAAGGTTGTATTTATCGGACCGTGTGCGGCAAAGAAACTGGAAGCTATGAGAAAAACAGTCCGCAGTGATGTGGATTTTGTTATTACATTTGAAGAACTGGATGCCATGTTTGAGGCGCGTGGCATTGATCCGAAGACGATTGAGAGTCAGGGACATCTGCATGATGCAACTGGAGCTGGTCGTGGTTATGCGGTAGCCGGAGGTGTGTCTCAGGCAATCGAAAACTGTATCCATGAGTATTATCCGGATGTAGAAGTGCTGATTGAGCATGTCGAAGGTTTGGATGAGTGTAAAAAGGTACTGATGCTTGCAAAAGCTGGTCGGAAGAACGGATATCTGATCGAAGGCATGGGATGCCCGGGCGGATGTGTAGCCGGAGCTGGTACGCTGATTCCGGTACCGAATGCGAAGAAGGAAGTACAGCAGATTGTTAAGGATTCTACAAAAAAACTGCCTCCGAAACAATTACGGGAGATAGAATTAAAATAATTTATGAAGATTGACACAAGTCAGATCAATGCGATCAGGCACAAAGACGGACCTGAGCTTGTGCTGGCGGGACCGGGGGCTGGAAAGACTCTGGTCATCACCCGCCGGGTGCAGCATCTGATCGAACAATACCATATACCGCCATCCTCCATTCTGGTCATTACGTTTACGAAAGCGGCAGCCACGGAGATGAGACAGCGGTTTGAAAAATTAATGGGCGGCAGGAGAGTATCGGTATCTTTCGGGACTTTTCATGCGGTCTATTTTATGATTTTAAAACATGCCTATGGCTATACGGCAGATAACATTGTAAAAGAAGAGCAGCGATTGCAGTTTATGAAGGAATATATTCACCGACTGCGTCTGGAATATGATGATGAGAATGAATTTATTTCCAGTCTGTTCGCTGAAATCAGTCTGGTGAAAAACACATCGGTAAATCTGGCACATTACTATTCATCCTGCTGTGGACAGGATGTCTTTCGAAAAATATTCGAAGCTTATGAATCCTTTTTACATCAGAACCGGTTCATTGATTTTGATGACATGTTGGTATATTGTAAGGAACTGCTGGTGCAGCGTCCGGATATTCTGGCGGCATGGCAGCGGAAATATCAGTATATTCTGATCGATGAGTTTCAGGATATCAATCAGATTCAGTATGACATTATCCGAATGCTGGCGGCACCGAAGGATAATCTGTTTATCGTCGGTGATGATGATCAGTCCATTTACCGATTTCGTGGGGCAAAGCCGGAGATTATGCTGAATTTTACAAAGGATTATCCAAATGCCGGAAAAATAATACTGGATACCAATTATCGTTCCGGAGCGGAGATCGTCAAGCAGGCGGGAAATCTGATTTCCTTTAATGAAAAACGATTTGAAAAACAGATTACACCGGCAGCAGAAACGGGGATTCCGGTGGTAAAACAGGAATTTCAGACACAGCGGGAACAAAATTTGTATGTGATACAGGAAATTTTGCGTCTGCACCGGGAAGGAATGGAGTACAAAGATATGGCAGTGCTGTTCCGTACCAATATGCAGCCACGCTTTCTGATGGAAATGATGCTGGATTACAGTATTCCGTTTACGGCAAAAGACCGGATCCCGAATATTTACGATCACTGGATCACGCGGGATTTGTTTGCGTACATAGACATTGCCAGAGGTGACCGCAGCCGCGGCAATTTTCTGAAGATCATGAACCGTCCGAAACGGTATCTTTCCAGAGAAAGTCTGCCCTATGAGGAAGTTGCTTTTGATGTGTGGGAAGAATTTTATGAGGATCAGGGGTGGATGGTGCAACGTTTGGAAAAATTGCAGATGGATCTGAAGGTGATCGCGGGAATGCGCCCGTTTTCTGCCATCAACTATATTCGCAAAGGTGTGGCGTATGAAAATTATCTGCGGGAATATGCGGATGTGCGCCGGATTCCATTCGAAGATCTGACAGACGTGCTGGATGAATTGCAGGAAAATGCCAGAGGATTTGATACCTTTGACACCTGGTTTGAGCATATCGAACAGCTGCGGGAAGAACTGGAGGAACAGGCAAAAAGCTACAAAGCGACAGATGGAGTAAACTTAAGCACATTACATTCATCCAAAGGATTGGAATACGATACGGTATTTCTGGTAGACGTAAACGAAAAAGTCATGCCAAATAAAAAAGCAGTGCTGGATGCAGATTTGGAAGAAGAACGCAGAATGTTCTACGTCGGAATGACGCGGGCGAAGAACCGGTTGTATCTGCTCTGGTCGCATCAGATTCGAAATAAAGACATGGATCCGTCACGGTTCCTGACAGAGTGCGAATCTGCCAGAATTAAACGATAGAAGACCAATAAAAATATATTAACCGCTGGCTTTTCATAACCTAAAAACCAGTCACAGAAGAATAAAATTCACAAAAGTAAAAGAAGGGAGAGTCAAATTTTTCTCAGCGAACGATTGTTAGTGAGCGAGATAAATTTGACTCTCCCTTTTCATAAATTTTCGTTTTGAATGCAAATTACATCTGATCAAATTCTTCCTCATCCAGTAACTCATCAAACCGGTCACTGACAGCATCAAACTCATCATCACTGTCAATATTCTCCAGAGACGGATTACCTTCCTCATCCTCAAAGTAGCGGTAGAAGATCACTTCCTCATCATTATCAACCGGAACCAGTGCAATGTAATTCTGATTATCTACATCAAAAATTGTCAAAATCTGACATTCCAGCTGGGAACCATCATCCAGATCCAGAGTAACAAACATTTCCTGCGGATCGAAGATTTCTTCTTCATTATTTGTGTTATTCGTATTGCTCATTTTAATTGCCCTCATCTTTTTCTATATATTCTCTATATAGGAATTTACCCCATAGAATACTACAAGTATAAAAATTCGTAGAACAAAAGTCAATTCTTTTTCAAAATTTTTTGTTGACAAAGGAAAAGAAATCTAATATACTTTGAATATCAAAATATTTGAAATAAAAATTATTTGAAAGGAAGAATAAAATTATGTTAGAGAAAATGAAAGAAATGATCGCAGATCAGTTATCAGTAGATGAGGATAAAATTACACTGGAGTCCAACTTCAAAGAGGATCTGGACGCAGATTCCTTAGATTTATTCGAGCTGGTTATGGCTCTGGAAGAAGAGTACGGTATCGAGATCCCGTCTGAGGAGCTTGAGAGCCTTACAACAGTTGGCGCAATCATTGATTACCTGAAAGCACATGGTGTAGAGGAATAAATTTAAATGAAGACAAGAATTACAGAACTTTTTGGAATTGAATATCCGATCATTCAGGGCGGCATGGCCTGGGTAGCAGATTATCATCTGGCGGCAGCAGTTTCCAATGCAGGTGGTCTGGGACTGATCGGAGCGGCAAGTGCGCCGGGTGATGTGGTTCGGACACAGATCCGTGAAGCAAAAAAACTGACAGATAAGCCGTTTGGTGTAAATATCATGCTGCTGAGTCCATATGCAGAGGAAGTGGCACATGTTGTTGTGGAAGAGGGCATCAAGGTTGTGACAACCGGTGCCGGAAACCCTGGTAAATACATGGAAATGTGGAAAGCTGCCGGAATCAAAGTTGTTCCGGTTGTCGCAAGTGTGGCACTGGCAAAGATGATGCAAAAAGCAGGCGCTGATGCAGTGGTTGCTGAGGGAACCGAGTCCGGTGGACATATCGGTGCTGCTACAACTATGACACTGGTTCCACAGGTCGTAGATGCAGTTGATATTCCAGTAATTGCAGCTGGTGGTATCGCAGATGGCAGAGGATTTGCAGCAGCAATGATGCTTGGTGCAGAAGCCGTACAGATTGGTACCAGATTCTGCGTGGCTACCGAATGTATCTGTCATGAGAATTACAAACAGAAGATCATCAAAGCGAAAGACATTGACTCTGAAGTAACCGGTCGCAGCAACGGACATCCGATCCGCTGCCTGAGAAATCAGATGTCCAGAGAGTATCTGCGTCTGGAAAAAGAGGGTGCTGAATTTGAAGAGTTAGAGCGTCTGACCGTCGGATCTCTTCGAAATGCTGTCATTGATGGTGATGTTAAGAACGGAACTGTTATGGCAGGACAGATTGCAGGCCTGATCAAAAAAGAGCAGAGCTGTAAGGAAATTGTAGATGAAATTATGGAGCAGGCAGAAAAATTACTGCACCATTAATACGAAAAAGTTGATTCAGGAAGAACAGAACAAAAACGGTTTTTCCTGAAAAACTGTTGAAATGATAAGCGAAAAGGAGCAAATGAAATGAAGAAAATAGCGTTTATTTTTCCCGGTCAGGGGTCTCAGTACGTTGGCATGGGAAAAGATTTTTATGAGACTTTCCCATGTGCAAAAGAAATGATCGATCTGGCAGAAAAAGTAAGCGGTATCCCTATGAAGGAGCTTCTTTTCGAAGAAAACGAAAATATCAATATCACAAAATACACCCAGATTGCAATGCTTGCAGATGAGCTTGCCATCTGGAGTGTACTGCGTGAAAAAGGACTGGAATCTGTGGTAAATGCAGGTTTAAGTCTTGGTGAGTACGCAGCTCTGGTTGCATCCGGGGTGATGACACCGGAAGATGCATTCCGCGTGGTTGCAAAACGCGGAGAATATATGCAGGAAGCGGTTCCGACAGGTGGAGCGATGACAGCTGTGCTTGGCGCTGATACCGCAGTTATTGAAAAAATCTGCGAGGAGACCGAAGGAATCGTATCCATCGCAAACTACAACTGTCCGGGACAGATTGTAATCACAGGTGAGCAGCAGGCGGTAGATGCGGCAGCAACAGCCTTAAAAGAAGCAGGTGCGAAACGGTGCACACCACTGAATGTCAGCGGTCCGTTCCACTCCGCCATGTTACTGCCGGCAGGAGAAAAACTTGCGGCAGAGTTAGAACATGTAGAAATTCATGAAATTGCAGTTCCTTATATTACAAATGTAACTGCTGATTATGTGACAGACCCGTCACAGGTAAAGGAATTGCTGAAAAAACAGATTTCCTCATCCGTCCGCTGGCAGCAGAGCGTAGAGCGCATGATCGCAGACGGTGTAGAGGCATTTATTGAAATTGGACCCAAAAAATCCCTTTGTGGATTTATGAAACGTATAGATAAAACCGTTCCGGCTTATCACGTCGATAAGGTAACGGATCTTGATAGTGTATTGAGTGAGTTAGCTCAGTAGATAAAACTTCCACTTTTATAAGCAGTGAGTTTTACAGGTAGTGAGAAATATCGAAAATTGCTTAAGTGCAGGAGGCAGTATGGAAAAATTATTAACAGATAAAGTTGCGATCGTTACCGGCGCAAGCCGCGGAATCGGCAGACAGATTGCTATGACACTGGCACAGGAAGGTGCTTATGTCATTGTAAATTATAATGGATCAAAAGAAGCGGCAGAGGCAGTGGTAGAGACGATCACAGCAGCTGGCGGTCAGGCAGAGACCTGGCAGTGCAGTGTGGCAGATTTTGCGGCTGTGGAAGAAATGATCAAATCCATTTACAAAAAATTCGGTCACATTGATGTTCTGGTAAACAATGCCGGAATTACAAAAGACAATCTTCTGATGAAGATGAAAGAAGAAGAGTTTGACGCAGTCATTGATACAAACCTGAAAGGAAGTTTCAACACTATGCGTCACGTTGCAAGATATATGCTGAAACAGAAAAGCGGAAGCATCATCAATATTTCTTCTGTATCCGGAGTACTTGGAAATCCGGGTCAGATGAACTACTGTGCTTCCAAAGCAGGTGTTATCGGAATGACAAAATCCATGGCAAGAGAGATTGCAAGCCGCGGCATCCGCGTGAATGCAGTTGCACCGGGATTTATCGAGACAGAAATGATGGATCAGATGACAGATGCGGCAAAAGAAGCAGGAAAAGCGCAGATTCCGTTTGGTCGTTATGGAAAAACAGAAGAAATCGCAAATGTTGTTGCGTTTCTGGCATCTGAAAAAGCGTCCTATATCACAGGTCAGGTGATCTGTGTGGATGGCGGCATGGCGATGTAAACAAAGAAAATAACCATTAAAAGGAGACACATAGATGAGACGAGTAGTAGTTACTGGAATGGGAACCGTCAATCCCATCGGTTTAAACGTAGAAGAATACTGGGAAGGTCTGAAAGCCGGAAAAACAGGTTTCGGCGAGATCACCTATTTTGATACCACAGATTTTAAGGTAAAAGTTGCAGCAGAGGTCAAAGGTTTTGTTGCAGCAGACCGCATGGATAAAAAAGCAGCAAGAAGAATGGAGCCATTTGCGCAGTATGCAGTAGCAGCAGCAAAAGAAGCATTCGAAGATGCAGGTCTGGATATGTCAAAAGAAGATCCGTACCGCGTGGGTTGTGCCATCGGTTCCGGTGTCGGAAGCTTACAGTCCATCGAGCGTGAGCACAAAAAACTTCTGGAAAAAGGACCTTCCAGAATCAACCCGCTTCTGGTTCCGTTGATGATCACAAACATGGCAACCGGAAACGTAACCATTCAGCTTGGTTTAAAAGGAAAAAGTATTAACGTGGTAACAGCCTGTGCGACAGGCACACATTCCATCGGTGAAGCATACCGTTCCATCCAGTACGGTGAGGCGGATGTCATGCTGGCAGGTGGTACTGAAAATGCCATTACTCCGATCGGTGTTGGCGGATTTACTGCACTGACCGCACTTTCCACATCCAACAACCCGGAGCGTTGTTCCATTCCGTTTGACAAAGACCGCGATGGATTTGTCATTGGTGACGGAGCAGGCGTTGTTGTTCTGGAAGAGTTAGAGCATGCAAAAGCAAGAGGTGCAAAAATCCTTGCAGAAGTAGTTGGATACGGCGCAACCAGTGATGCATACCATATCACATCCCCGGCAGAAGACGGAGAAGGTGCAAAAAATGCAATGTTATTTGCCCTGAAAGACGCAAATGTAGCGCCGGAAGAGATCACATACATCAATGCACACGGAACAAGCACACATCACAATGATTTATTTGAGACAAGAGCCATCAAAGCAGCCTTTGGTGATCATGCATATGATATCAAAGTAAACTCCACAAAATCCATGATCGGACATCTGCTTGGAGCAGCCGGAGCAGTTGAATTTATTGCATGTGTTCTTCAGATGAACAATGGTTATGTACATCAGACCGTAGGTCTTGAGCATCCGGACGAAGAACTGGATCTGGATTATGTACAGGGACATGGCGTGGATATGGATTTTGAGTACGCCCTGACAAACTCTCTGGCATTCGGTGGACACAACGCAAGTTTACTGATCAAAAAATATACAGAGTAAGAAAGAATATGTTAGCAGAATGGGATTCGTTATTGGTTCAAAATCAATAATATATCCCATATCTGCTGTATAGATGGAAAGGAAAAAAGATGGAAGTTAGCCAGTTAATCGAATTAATGAACGCTGTTTCCGAGGCAGGTCTGACAGATTTCTGTTATGAAGAAAATGGCGTTTCCGTAAAAATAAAAAAACATCCTGAGAAAAAGATTGTAGCGTCTGCACCGGTAGAAATGATCGCACCGTCAGCCGTTGCAGCACCGGCACAGATTCCGGCAGCAGCACCGACAGCAAAAGATTCAGATGCAGCAGAAGAAATCGGCGGAAATACCGTAAAAAGTCCTCTGGTTGGAACCTTTTATTCTGCAAGTGCTCCGGATGCAGCACCGTATGTACAGGTGGGCGATACCGTGAAAAAAGGTCAGGTACTTGGAATCGTGGAAGCAATGAAGCTGATGAACGAGATTGAGTCCGAGTATGACGGAACCGTAAAAGCAATTTTGGTAAAAAATGGCGATCTGGTAGAATTTGATCAGCCAATGTTTGTCATTGAGTAGGAGGTCTGGGATGTCAGTTTTAACAACAAAAGAAATCATGGAAATCATTCCGCATCGTCAGCCGTTTCTGCTGATCGATACGATTGAAGAATTAGAGCCGGGCAAACGCGCGGTAGGAAAAAAATGTGTCAGCTACAATGAGCCGTATTTTGCAGGACATTTCCCGGCAGAACCGGTGATGCCAGGTGTGCTGATCGTGGAAGCACTGGCACAGGTTGGTGCCGTAGCAATCCTTGGATGTGATGAATTCAAAGGAAAAACCGCTTATTTTGGAGCCATCAATTCTGCAAAGTTCAAACGTAAAGTTGTTCCGGGAGACGTTCTGATGCTGGAAACAACCATGATCAAGCAGAAAGGACCGATCGGTGTGGCTTCCGCAAAAGCAACCGTAGACGGAAAAGTAGCGGTTATCGCAGAGTTGACCTTTGCCATTGGTTAGGAGAGATAACATGTTTCAGAAAATATTAATTGCAAACAGAGGTGAGATCGCAGTGCGTATCATCCGCGCCTGTAGAGAACTTGGTATCACTTCTGTGGCAGTCTATTCAACTGCAGATAAAGACGCGCTGCATACCCAGCTGGCAGACGAAGCCATCTGTATCGGAAAAGCAGCACCGGCAGACAGTTATCTGAATATGGAACGGATTTTGAGCGCAGCCATTGCATCCAAAGCAGAAGCCATCCATCCGGGATTTGGATTTTTGTCTGAAAATGCAAAATTTGCACAGATGTGTGAGCAGTGTCACATTGCTTTCATCGGACCTTCCGCGGAAGTCATCCGTCGGATGGGAAATAAGCAGGAAGCAAGAAACACCATGATCAACGCAAAAGTTCCGGTTGTTCCGGGCACAAAAGAAGCAGTTTATACCGCTGATTATGGTCTGAAACTGGCAGAACAGATCGGTTTTCCGGTTATGATCAAGGCAGCCAGCGGCGGCGGCGGAAAAGGTATGCGTATTTCCCGCAGTGCCGAGGATTTTACAGAAAATTTTGAGGTAGCACAGACAGAATCCGTCAATGGTTTTGCTGATGACACCATGTACATTGAAAAATATATCGAGGATCCGCGCCATATTGAGTTCCAGATTCTGGCAGACAAATTCGGGAATGTCATTTCTCTGGGTGAGCGTGATTGTTCCATTCAGCGCCGTCATCAGAAGATGGTGGAGGAATCTCCATCCGCAGCACTGGACGACAAACTCCGTGCCCAGATGGGTGAGGTAGCTGTTCGAGCAGCAAAGGCAGCAAAATATGAGAGCGCCGGAACCATCGAATTTTTATTAGATAAAAACAAAAAATTCTATTTCATGGAAATGAATACACGAATTCAGGTAGAGCATCCGGTAACAGAGCTTGTCACAGGTCTGGATCTGATCAAAGAGCAGATTTTTATTGCAGCAGGAGAGAAGCTTCAGTGGAGACAGAAAGATATCTACATCACCGGTCATGCCATTGAGTGTCGTATCAATGCAGAGAATCCGGCAAAGAATTTTATGCCTTGTCCGGGAAAAATCGAGTATCTGCATTTGCCGGGAGGAAACGGTGTCCGTATTGATTCCGCCATTTACACCGGTTACACGATTCCGCCAAACTACGATTCCATGATCGCAAAAATCATTGTATACGGAAAAGACAGACAGACAGCTATCGATAAAATGCGCAGTGCACTGGGTGAAGTCAACATTGACGGAATTACCACAAACCTGGATTATCAGTACGATATTATTACACATCCGGTGTTCCAGTCCGGAAATATTACAACCGGTTTTATCGAGCAGTATTTTGAGAATAAAGGTGAAGCATAGTGTTAAAGTTTAAGAAAACAAACTATATTACAGTTCCGCGAAAAGAGCAGGATATCCCGGAGGGCATGTGGATCAAATGTGACGCATGCGGGGAATTACTTTACAAAGAAGATGTGGTACACAATCACTATTCCTGTTATAAGTGCGGCAAATATTTCCGTCTTTCCACAAAGCGCAGACTGCGCATGGTTGCAGACAAGCAGTCCTTTGAAGAGTGGGATACCGGTCTTCAGACAGCAAATCCCCTGGAGTATCCGGGTTATCCGGAAAAATTGGACGAATTAAAGGAAAAACTTCATATTGATGAAGCTGTGACAACTGGGGTATGCACCATCAAAGGCGAGAAAACAGTGATCGCAGTTTGTGATGCCCGTTTTCTCATGGGAAGTATGGGATATGTGGTAGGTGAAAAAATCACCCGCGCGGTGGAAAAAGCGACAGAAATGAAACTTCCGGTTATCATTTTCTGCTGTTCCGGCGGTGCCCGTATGCAGGAAGGAATGGTCTCCCTGATGCAGATGGCAAAAACATCCGCAGCGCTAAAGAAACATTCCGATGCAGGACTGTTATATATTTCTGTGCTTACTGATCCGACTACCGGTGGAGTGACGGCAAGTTTCGCCATGCTGGGCGATATTATTCTGGCAGAGCCGGGGGCACTGGTAGGCTTTGCCGGTCCCCGCGTCATTGAGCAGACGATTGGACAGAAGCTGCCAGAAGGTTTTCAGCGGGCAGAGTTCCTGGTGGAACACGGTCTCATTGATGGGATTATCCGCCGTGAGGATATGAAAGATACCTTGGCGCGTCTGTTGCATATGCATACACAGAAAGCTTCCGCGGATACGATTGCGACAGCAGATGTGTCTGACATCATGCATGGACAGAAAAAGAAAAAAGAAAAAATGACCGCCTGGGATCGTGTCATGGCAGCAAGAGCCTCCGAGCGACTTACGGCATTGGATTACATTCATGAAATCTTCAGTGATTTTGAAGAATTTCACGGAGACCGTCATGTAGATGATGATGGAGCAACGGTAGGTGGAATCGCATATCTGGATGAATGTCCGATTACGGTGATCGGACAGCAGAAAGGACGGACCACAAAAGAAAATATTACGAGAAACTTTGGTATGCCGTCTCCGGAAGGATATCGCAAAGCATTGCGTCTGATGAAACAGGCGGAGAAATTTCATCGTCCGATCATCAACTTTATCGACACACCGGGAGCATTTCCGGGACTGGAAGCCGAGGAACACGGCCAGGGGGAGGCGATTGCCAGAAACCTGTATGAAATGGCAGCTTTGAAAGTACCGGTACTGAGTATTGTCATCGGCGAAGGCGGCAGTGGTGGTGCGTTGGCACTGGCTGTCGGCAACAAAGTCTGGATGATGGAAAATGCGACTTATACGATTCTTTCACCGGAAGGATTTGCGTCTATTCTCTGGAAAGATGGAAAACGTGCACCGGAAGCAGCAGATCTGATGAAAGTAACGGCAAAAGATCTGTTGGAAATGGGAATCGTAGATGATGTTATTGACGAGCCGATGCCGGCGAGTGAAGCGAATTTGGTGGAACTCAGTAAAGATATGAAAAATCGGATTCGTGGTTTTCTGGCGGAAAATCTTGGAAAAGAACCGGAAAAACTTGCCGAAGAGCGGTACGAACGGTTCCGAAAATTCTAAGGTGACTTAAAAATTTACTACGTTAGGTTATAATAGGACCTCCTGCAATTTTATCTCAGTCGCTACCAATCGCTCCTTGAGAGAAAATTGCAGGAGGTCTTAATTTACGAAGTGAAGTTAGTAAATTTTTGCGCCACCTTGCACTACGTGCCGCCCAAAACGAAACTTAAACGCGTCGAAGTAGTTCCCACCAACCCATAGCTACGACAGGCGGCATGATTTTACAGAACAATCGATGCACAAAACAGACCGGTCCCGGAGTGGATACCCAAAGTCCGAGTTTATTATCCAGCAAAGCAAGACGTACCACAGATTTTGTCCTGGAAGCCAGTGGAAAATGGTGTACGGCACGGGCTGCTTTTGGATTGTCGGTATCTTTTGCAACACCGATAAATTCGGTATCTTTGATCCAGTATGGGCAGACGGCTGTCACATAAATCTGTTTTCCTATCAATTCCCAGCGAAGCGCCTGACTGTAGCGGAGTAGAAATGCTTTCGATGCAGCGTATACATTGAGTCCCTGCATTGGTTGAAAACCGGCAGTGGAACAAATTTGTAAAATTCTGGAACCCTTGTCAAAATGTGGCATACAAATTGCTGTCATATGAACGGCTGCTTTACAATTCAGATCAATCATATGGGTTAATTCTTCCGGCTGCAACGTAAATGGTCCGCCAATTTTGGCAAGACCGGCAGCATTGACCAGATATTTGACAGTAGGAGCTTCGATGTCCAGTTTATCCTGAAAATCTTTCATCTGTTCGTCATCTGTAATGTCCATCGGCATAGCGGCACCGACACAGATCCCTGTGGCAGAAATTTCCTGTGCCAGAGCGAGCAGAGATTCTTTTCGTCTGGCAAGAAGCCAGATTTCATCAATTTCAGAAGCATAGTTTTGACAAATCTGCAAAGCAAATTCACGTCCAAGACCACTGGAAGCGCCAGTGATAATTGCAATATTCATATATATAAAATCCTCCGGATTATTTCGAAAAATAAGTTGCCGTGCTATCAATAAAATTTCCATAATAAAAATGGTGATAGAACTTCTATTATCTTATAACAAATACGAGTCCTACGCAAGTCATCGTAGAATAAACAGCAGATGGGGTGCATAAATAATTGGGTTATGTGCAAATAGCATGAGGAAATTGTAAAAACGCTTCTGAATCTGATAGTGTAATAAAAAATCAGGTTACATATAGATAAATCTATGATAAGATAATTTGGTGGAAATTACAGAAAGTTAAGAGGACGTGTTTATGAATAAAAATTATAAATGCATCAACAGTTTTGCACTGAAAATGATTGCCATTATAACAATGGTCATTGACCATGTGGGCGCGGTGCTGTTTCCAATGAACATGATATTTCGTTATATTGGAAGGATTTCATTTCCATTGTTTGTGTTTTTACTTGTTGAGGGAAGTATTCATACCAGCAAGATTCGAAAATATGAATTGCGGATGTTTTTGTTTGCACTGATTTCGGAAATCCCATTCGATCTGGCTTTTTCAAATGAAATCGTAGATATCCATTCCCAAAATGTATTTTGGACGCTGACGATTGGTTTGGTGATGCTGGATCTGATTCAGAATGGAGCATCTTATGTGAAGGGACATAAAGGTAAGATGCTACAGGAAGTTTGGATCGAAGGGCAACCGATTCCGATGGTGTGGCAGTTTGTTGTAGTAGCAGTTTGTGCCTGCGTGGCACAGGCATTGCAGACAGATTACGGTGCTGGTGGCATCTTATTGATTTATTTTATCTGGATGCTGCATGAGAATGTGATCGCTCAGGCAGTGGCATTTGTCATCATTTCGCTGCTGTTTTTCGGAAGTGTGGAACTGCCGGGTGTGATTGCCTTTTTGCCAATCTTTTTGTATAATGGAAAGAAAGGTCCATCGGCAAAATACGTGTTTTACGCGTTTTATCCGGTGCATTTGTTTATTTTGCATCTGATACAGATGAGTACTGCATTTGTGTTTATCACATTTTAAGTATGATATTTGTATGGCTATGGAAGAAGGATGTATGTGAAATTCTACATGTGATTTTAGTTCGCGTAAGTTGAAAATCCTTCGATTTGGAAATTAAAGCGGGAGGCATATTTTTTTGAGATTCTGGAAACATTTAAAGACAATCAATCATCATAAAATGCTGGTCATGAAAGGC
>OHAC01000231.1_pt1 | contig 60645 bp, 56 predicted proteins | sample 1577051 | NCBI WGS metagenome assembly OHAC01 (sample SAMEA3541499, study PRJEB24748) | human gut metagenome | biome: human gut; feature: human-associated habitat; material: faeces | place: China | collected 2012 | reverse complement strand
GCCTGTTCCGTCTGACAAGAGAGCCTGCCAAGTTTCTGGCAACCATTCAGGTGGCCATCACATTGTCTGACTTCCTGGGTTCCGCATTTGCGGCGGATAACTTCTCTCTCATAGACTGAAATACCGAGGGAGGTGCGTGGTATCGCAAGAAAGAGTGCTCCAATCAATGTAATTGTCCATTATCCAAAAGCTGAAGAAACGGTAAGATTTACCTTCATAAGTGATTGTCACGCCATCCTGGGACGTAACGATTGACTCTAAACGGTTATCTTTCTTCTGATCCAGCACCCTGCTTAAATATCTGCCGCGACCACAACCAGTGCCACGATCGCCGCTCTCGTATATGTAAACCAGCACAAAATCCATGCGTCCACAAGGAAAATACTTCTCCGGTAACAGGTATAAAAATCCGGTATCATGCTGTAATCTGAATTCCAGTTATACTGGCTAAATCCGGTATCATACTCCGCTAAATACACCACAAATGGCAAAACACACAATACCAGGATCACCAGCAGCAGCAAATCATTAAAATGTCCTGCCGTTTTTCTCTTTTCCCTTACTGCTTTTTTCACTGGTTATCTCCTATCATCCAAGCAACTCAAGAATTTCTTCCTTGGTGAAACTTGCAGAATCCATTCCTTCACCCTCGAGCACCTGCTCGGCAAGTTTCTTTTTTCGCTCCTGGATATCGATGATCTTCTCCTCGATGGTTCCCTCTGCCACAAGTTTGTATACCGTTACGACATGCTTCTGTCCGATACGGTGCGCACGGTCTGTTGCCTGGTTCTGCACGGCAACATTCCACCATGGATCATAGTGGATCACGATGTCCGCGGAGGTAAGGTTTAATCCGGTTCCACCCGCCTTTAAGCTGATACAGAATACCGGAACATCATCATTATTAAAACTATCTACCATCTGCATACGTTTTTCCTTATTGACAGAACCTGTCAGAAGATAATAATCAATACCTTCCTTTTTCAGACGCTCTGTCAGACGATCTAACATGGATGTAAACTGTGAGAACAAAAGGATCTTGTGTCCTGCTCCGACTGCATTTACGATCAGTTCCATACACATATCCGTCTTTGCAGATTCTCCCTGATAATCTTCCAGCAAAAGAGCCGGATCACAGCAGAGCTGACGCAGTTTTGTAAGTTCTGACAATATCTGCATCTTTCCTTTCTGAAATTCTTTGTCATTCTGCCGGCTTAACATCTCTTTCATTCTGGTTGCATAAGCATCATATAGCTGCATCTGCTCGCCGTCTAACCTTGCAAATACGTTTTCTTCGATCTTCTCCGGAAGATCTTTTAACACGTCCCCCTTCAGACGTCTTAGAATAAACGGTCGGATCATGCGCTGTAAGCGCTCCATCTTGTTTGCATCCTGATTTACCGCGATCGGAAGTTCAATTTCCTCCCGGAATTTCTGATAAGTATATAAAAATCCCGGCATCAGATAATCAAAAATACTCCACAGCTCGCTGAGCCTGTTTTCAATCGGTGTTCCGGTCAATGCAAGTTTGAATGCTGCAGTGATCTTTTTCACACCTTTTGCCGCCTGGGTGGACGGATTCTTGATATACTGGGCTTCATCAATGACCTGGATCGCAAATACAAATTTCTGGTACACTTCTGCATCTCGCTTTAACAGATCATACGAGGTAATAAGGATCTCGCCCTCTTTACTGTGTCTTATGATCGATGCACGCTCCGGTACACTGCCGGCTACTATGACAGTCTGCAACTGCGGGGCAAACCGCGAGATCTCCTTCTGCCAGTTATAAACCAAAGATGCCGGACACACGATCAGCGAACGCCGCAGCTCCTTTTCCCCGGACTGCATCTCTTCCTGTTCTGCTGTCAGGAGACTGATGACCTGAAGCGTCTTTCCAAGTCCCATATCATCCGCTAAAATACCGCCAAATCCATTTTCACGGAGTGTCTTTAACCACAGGAAACCATTCTTCTGGTAACTTCTCATGATCGAATTTAACGTTTCCGGCACTTCATAGTCACTGTCCTCGATCGTTTTCATATTACGGACCATGCCCTTGAACTCTTTATTTTTCTCGATCGATAGGAGCTGATTGTTCTTTAATGCCGCATCAAGATACATTGCGCGGTATTTTGGAACAATTACAGTGCCTTTTTTCAGGTTTGTTTCTGTCAGGCGCAGATCCTCGCTGACTTCCGCTAATGTACTCAGTCCATCTTCTTCAATATTTAGAAAATCACCGTTTTTCAGACGGATATACTTCTTTTTCCGGTCATATTTTGAAAGCAGATATGCAAGTTCTTCCCGTGACATTTCATCGGAATGAATTTTTAATTCCAGAAGATCGCTCTTTAACGAAATGCCCACAGAAACAGCCGGTGAAGATACAACCTTTAAATTACGGAAATTCTCCGTCGTATATATGGTCATAAATTCGCCCAGTCTTCTGAGACCGCCTGAAACAAGCTGGTAAAGCATTTCCTCATTATGTGACAGCACAAACACGGTCTGTGCCATGGCGTATTCATTAAAATACGGTTCTACAAGATTTTTGATGCGGAGTTCCTCTGCAAGGTCACGCACTTCCCCCGGTGCGATCTTCTCAAGGACATTATATTTATCATCCCCGTAAACAGCCATCAGTTTCGCGCCTACCGTATTCATATCCTGTCTGTCTAAGTAAAGTTCAAACTCCGGCTTTGGCGGCACATAAAGGCTCTCATCAAATCCGGCCTCTTTCTCCACTTTAAAATATTTTTTGAGCAAAGGAAGAAGGTCACGGCAGAACATTGCAAGTTCGTCTGCAGAAATATAGGTCTGTCCTCCGGTCTGGCGGTGCATAAATTCAAAAAACTCCCCGACTGTCTCCTTCATTCCTGCAGGACTGCGGTAGATCATATCCGCATCATAAAAATAAAAATATTTTTCACCTATGATCACAGAATCATCTTCCAGCAGCAGAAAGATGCCGGAACCACCCTGACGGATGACCAGTTTCGGCTTTTTCTCTTCCGGTGAAAACGTATAGGTATCCTCCGGTAAAAATCCTACCTCCGCCTCAAACGGCATGTCACCAACTGCCTCAAAAAAGCGGTCGATTCCCACACCATCTAACTCCATTGTGCGCTCATAGCTGCCTGTATACGCATAATACGCATGGAACTGGCTCTGACGCCTTTTGTCCATTTCCTGCTGTTCCATAAATGTGATGATGCGTTTTGCAGATTCCGTAAATGCATCTAAATGATGATAAAATTCCAGTTTTTTTCCATAACGGACTTTTTCGTTAATTTTGATCGAATGTAAAAATGCAGAAATATTTTTGAGAACATATTTCTGTTCCATTCCGATCTTAAATTCTACTGTCGCGTAACTGTATTCCATTTTAAAGTATGGCTCTAACTCCACCTTACCGTAAATATTTTCCGGTAGAAGATAAGTAGAACCTGCGCGCATGGAATAACGGTTTAACAGATTTTTCAGCGACGTATCTGTCTTTAACTCTTTTTCCGCATAAGGCTTTGTCTCCTTCTCAGGAGTGATGCCAAGTTTTGCATTCAAAATATCTTTTGCCTGTCTGCGGTTCACATAAGCGAGTGCAATGGCAACGCAGTGTTTGCAGATGCCTTCATAGTTACAGAATGCCTCACAGTTGCAGCGGCTCTCTGAAACTTCCGCATATTCTTCATCTATCACAAGCCGGACATCATAATGATCCTCGACTTGTCCTTTTACTTTTCCAGTTAATTCTGCCTTTGGAACGCCATCCTCCGTGTATACATCATAGGAAAATTCCTGTACAAGTCCCTGCTCATACAATTCCTTTCCCCGGCGGTATGCTGCCGGATATGCTTCCTGTTTAATGTCTGATATGGAAAACATGTCTGCTTTGCTCCTCAATCGTATATTTCTTGCATCTTTTTATTGTAGCATAAATTTGAGGATTCGGTTAGATTTTTTTACTAAAAACTGCTTCTAAAACACAACTTTGATCTCTGTTCCCACACCGACTTCACTCGTCATTGAAATCTGTGCATCATGCTGGGCAACGATATGTTTTACAATGGCAAGTCCAAGACCTGTACCGCCGGTAGATTTCGAACGACTTTTATCAACACGGTAGAAACGCTCAAATACACGTTCCTGCTGTTCTTTTGGGATTCCGATACCGGTATCTTTTACGATCAGTACCGGTCTGGTATTTTCGATGGCAGTCACGATCGTGACACTACCGCCTTTTTTATTATAACGGACCGCATTACTGCAAAGGTTAAACAACAGTTCCTCAAGCAGTGTCTTATTCCCGCTCATCGGAACAGACGTCCCCTCTAATTGCAATGTCACCTCGTTTTTCTCTGCTTGCATCTGCATGGAGCTGACGCACTGCTCTCCAAGCTCATGCAGATCAACCGTCTCAAATTCAAGTTTTAAATCACTGTCATCTAATTCTGACAACTTAATAATATCATTGATCAGCGACTGCAGCCGCTCCGCGCTCCTATGGATCTCATTTGCAAAATGCACGGTATCCTCACCGCCTGTCATTCCGCTTGCGATCAGTTCTGCATATCCTGAGATAGCCGTCAGCGGCGTTTTTAATTCATGTGAGACATTGGCTGTAAATTCCTGCCGCATCTGCGCATGGTTTAAGATATCCATATGCTGCTTTTTGATCATGGAAATAAATGGCTGCATTTCCTCATAAACTTCTGTCTCATCCACGAGAACGATATTGTCTGCCATCTTCTCGATCGGTGCCATCAGTCTCCGCGTCAGGCGGTATGAATAAAATACACACATCAGAAATACCATCAGTCCAACCGCCAAGATCAGCCCCGACATCGTAGACACCAGATGATAAATGCTTCCGCTCTCTTTTGCTACACGCACAACACTTCCATCTTCTTTTCTGAGCGCATAATAAAAAGTATGCTTCGACGAAGTGGATGAGACACGGATTGATTTTCCCTCACCATTTTTCATTGCTTCTGCGATCTCCGGACGTTCTTTATGATTTTCCATGGAAGATACATCTTCCATGCTGTCATATTCCACATCACCATTTTCATCCACGCATGTAATGCGCAGTCCATCGGTTTCCAAAGAATAAGTGATATCTTTCGATAACTGATCCGGACTTATCACTGAAACAACATGTGCATTTGCCTTTAGATCATCAAATATCTGTTCTTCTAAAATCTGATAAAACAGAAACATAGAACAAACGGCAGTCACCACAATGGCGATTGCCGCAATCAACATAAACCCGGTATTGATCTTTTTCTTCATTCTATCATGTACCCCACATTCCGCACGGTCTTGATACAGCTTCCCGCTGCACCAAGTTTCTGCCGCAGTGTTTTGATATGCATATCAACGGTACGGCTCTCACCCTCATACTCGAAACCCCATACCTGATCCATGATCTTATCTCTTGATAAAACGATTCCCTGATTGAGCATCAGGTACTTCAGTAATTCAAACTCTTTAAACGTCAGTTCACACGTCTGCCCTGCAACGGTAACAGCATGTTTATCCATATCCATAAGAATATCTTCATGAATCAGCTGTGAATCTTCATGCACGCGGCTTGTTCTTCTAAGCATTGCCTTCACACGGGAGATCAGCTCCATCACACCAAACGGTTTTGTGATATAATCATCCGCTCCAAGATCAAGTCCTTTTACTTTATCAAGTTCACTTGTCTTTGCCGTTACCATGATGACCGGAACCTCTGCAGTTGCCTTATCTGCCCTTATCTTTGTTAAAATATCCAGTCCGTCCTCCCCCGGAAGCATGATATCTAAAAGGATCAGTGACGGCATATTTTTTTCAAGACGCTTAAAAAATGGTGCACTGCCCTCAAATTCTTCCACTTCATAGCCACTGTTTTTGAGTGCATACCGCTCAATTTCACGAATATTAATATCGTCTTCCACTATATAGATTGTTGCCATATTTTCCCTCAATCTCCATTTTCAAGCGTCTTTTTTGTACACCAACTGTGTTCCATGCAAATATTCGATTGCTAAAAATCCTTCACACTTAAATCTGATACATCTTCTCGAACTCGTTTAACTGTTTTGTAAACTCTGCACTCTCCTCAGCATCCATCTGCTCGGTAAAACTGTGTTCCTCTAACTGGGTATCCTCTAACTGCATCATATATACCGCGATATTCGAACAATGGTCTGCAACACGCTCATAGTTCATTGCAAGATCTGACAATACAAGACCAAGCTCAATGGTACATTTCCCTTTTCTAAGACGCTTCATATGGTTTTTCTTTACTTTCTTGTTTAACTCATCAATAACTTCTTCTAACGGTTCTACCGTACGTGCCAGTGCTTCATCCCCCTCCACGAACGCATTTGTGGTACGCTCTAAGATATCGCGGAGTGCCGCACTGTATACCAGCATTTCTTCTTTTGCTTTCTTAGAAAATACGGCTCCCTCTTTTACCATCTGCTGTGCATTTTCCACCACGTTGATGGAATGGTCGGAAATTCGCTCAAAATCTGTCAGGCAGTGAAGCAGTGATGTTACCTTCAGACTGTCTTTGTAAGATAAATTCTGGCTGCTTAACCTGGTTAAGTATGCACTAAGTTTGTCATCATAGGTATCCACGATGTTTTCTTTTGCAATGACATCCTCGATTTTTTCTTCGGAGTACTCATCCAGTACGGTCATAGCCTCTAAAAATCCTTCATGTGTGATCTTCGCCATCTGGTTTGCCAGAGAGTGACACTGCTCAATTGCAAATGCAGGACTGCTTAAGAAGCGGTCGTCTAAAATCACAAATACATCCTCTTTCTGATTCTGTTCCTCTGCAGTTTTCGGGATCGTTAAGTATGCCAGTTTCTCCAATCCCTTTGTAAATGGAAGTAAAACCAGGGTTGCGAACACATTAAATATGGTGTGGATCATTGCGATTCCCGCTGCCCCAACGACTTCATTGGTAAATTCAAATCCGATCAGCGCATTGCCTGTATAAAACAATACCAGAAACAGGATCGTACCGATCACATTAAAATAAAGATGCACGAATGCCGTTCTCTTTGCACCTCTGTTTGCGCCGACTGCTGAGATCATCGCTGTCACACAGGTACCGATATTCTGTCCCATAATGATCGGGATCACAGAACCATAGGTAAATGCTCCTGTTACAGACAGTGCCTGTAAAATTCCGACCGATGCAGAGGAACTCTGGATGATCGCAGTAAGTACAGCTCCTGCTAATACACCAAGGAACGGATTGTGGAACATCGTTAAGATATTCGTAAATTCCGGCACGTCTGCAAGCGGTTCTACCGCCCCGCTCATGCTCTCCATACCGTACATCAATACTGCAAATCCAAGTAAGATCTCGCCGATATCTTTTTTCTTGTCGCTCTTTTTCGACATACAAAGTATGATACCGATCATTGCAAGGATCGGTGAGAAGGATGATGGTTTTAACATCTGGATAAAAAAATTATCCCCCTGCAGTCCACTTAAGCTCAAAAGCCATGACGTTACCGTTGTTCCGATATTTGCACCCATAATGATGCCGACTGCCTGTGACAGCTTCATAATACCGGAGTTCACAAAACCAACCACCATGACCGTCGTCGCCGATGACGACTGGATCACTGCGGTTACACCTGCACCAAGCAACACTGCCTTGATCGGGTTTGATGTCAGAGTCTCTAAGATCTTCTCTAATTTACCTCCTGACATCTTCTCCAGTCCGGCACCCATTACATTCATTCCGTACAGGAACAGTGCCAATCCGCCAATGAGGGTCAGTACTCCAAAAATATCCATCTCAATCTCCTTTTGTATGCCGCTTTTCTTATTCTCTACGTTTTTTTGACATATAATTTATTTATACAGCATTTTTCGTCATTTTGCAATTAGCATAAAAAGGAGTATGTAAATTTGCCGTCAACTTTATGTAAAATCTATGTAAAATCTCAAAGAAACCATTTATTTTTGTCTATTTTTAATTTTCATGCTGCCCGGTAATAGAATAAATTACCCACTCTGCAATATTGGTCGCATGGTCTCCGATACGCTCAAAATATTTTGCAACCATCAGCATATCTGTTGCCTGTTCACCATTTTTTACATTTTCATTGATCTTTTTAATGAGCTGCTGTTTGAACTGGTTGAACAGATCATCCACCACATCATCCTCTTTGATGACCCAGTGTGCTAAATCCATGTCTTTCTGGACAAAAGCATCCACACTCTTTATTACCATGTTCGTTGTCTCTTTTGCCATCGCCTTGATCAGATCAAGATTGATCGGATCACCGGTTTCATAGGATGCATCTGCCATTAAGATCGTCATCTCCGAAATATCGGATGCATGATCTCCGATACGCTCCATATCTGTGATCATTTTAAGTGCTGCAGAGATCAGGCGGAGATCTTTTGCCACTGGCTGCTGCTGCAGTAATAATTTCATACAAAGACTTTCAATATCCCGCTCCTGATGATCGATCTCCTCATCAAAACTGATTGCTTTCTGCGCTTTTTCCACATCCTGTCTGACCAGCGCCGAACATGCCATCTCGATCGCCTGCTCGATCAGGCCTCCCATTTCTATTAATTCGTCATTCAATGTCTGAAGCTGTCTGTCAAACCTGTTTCTCATGATTTTCCACTTCCTTCTTTCTTTTCACTGTAATATGTTAATGTGCATTTTCTTAAGCTTTTTGTATGTTATAAGCAATGAAACCTGAGGTATCATCCAAAACGTCCGGTAATGTAATCCTCTGTTCTCTTATCCTGCGGAACTGAGAATAACCGCTCTGTATCACCGGCTTCAATGACTTCTCCTAAAAGGAAAAATACCGTCTTATCCGATACACGGACTGCCTGCTGCATGTTATGCGTTACCATAATGATCGTATACTGTTTTTTCAGTTCAATGACAAGATCCTCGATCTTTGATGTTGAAATAGGATCAAGCGCAGAAGTCGGCTCATCCATTAAGATGACTTCCGGGTTCACAGCAAGTGCCCTGGCAATACAAAGTCTCTGCTGCTGTCCACCGGACATACCAAGTGCACTTTTTTTCAGTCTGTCTTTGACTTCATCCCAGATTGCTGCATCCCGCAGGGATTTTTCCACAATCTCGTCTAATTTTGCCTTGGAACGGATACCGTGTGTTCTCGGTCCATAGGCAATATTGTCATAAATACTCATTGGAAACGGATTTGGTTTCTGGAATACCATCCCGACACGCCTTCTTAAAAGATTGACGTCCATGCCATTGTAAATATCTTCTCCATCCAAAAGAACGCTTCCGGTGATCTTACATCCTTCCACTAAATCATTCATTCTGTTTAAACTTTTTAAAAAGGTGGATTTTCCGCAGCCGCTCGGTCCGATAAAAGCGGTAATTTCATTCGAGCCGATCGACATATTGATATCTTTTAATGCATGAAAATCACCATAATATAAATCAAGGTTTGAAATTTTAAATTTTTCTGACATGTTTTCTCCTCTATTTTTGCCTGCAAATCTTTTTCACATCACTGCTTCGGTGCTTCAAACTTCTTTGCGATCAGGGAAGATACCCCGTTGATGATTAGTACCACGACAAGAAGTACAACTGCTGTCGCATATGCCTCATTTGTATGCATACCCTCACGCGATAACGAGTACATGTGAATCGCTAAAGTACGTCCGGAATCGAAAAATCCCGCAAGATTTGCAACTGTGCCTGATGTATAAATAAGTGCCGCCGTCTCTCCTACGATTCGTCCGATTGCTAAGATGATGCCGGATAAAATACCCGGAATTGCACTTGGTAGTACGATCTTAAATATGGTACGCAGTTTTCCTGCGCCGAGTCCGAAACTTCCTTCGCGAAATGAATCAGGGACACACAAAAGTGCTTCCTCAGTCGTTCTCATGATGACCGGGAGTACCATGATCGCGAGTGTTGCAGCACCTGCCATCATCGAATACCCCCACTTTAATGCAGTCACAAAAAACAGCATACCAAACAGTCCATAAATGATAGATGGAATACCGGACAGCGTCTCTGCCGTAACACGAATGATCCCAACCAGCTTATTTCCTTTTTTTGCATATTCTACAAGGTAGATCGCTGCACCTACGCCAAACGGCACGGATAACAAAAGTGCCAGCACTGTCATAAACAGTGTATTGATCATTGCCGGAAGCATTGACACGTTATCTGAGTTATATGTCCATGCAAACAGCGATGGTTTTAAGTACGGGATACCGCGGATTAAAATATACCCCACCAGAAACACTAAAACGCCTACGGTCAGCACTGCTGCTATCAGCACTAAAAGAAGCAATATGAATGAACCCGGATGTTTCATATATGATTTGATCTTGTCTTTCAAAGACTGCTGATTGATCGCAGCAATCTCAGATTCCATATGTTTTTCCATCTGATTCCGCCCTTTCTAATTATCCTTTGTACGTCTCTTTAAAATAGAGAAAGAGACATTGATGATGAGGATAAACACAAACAGTACCACACCGGTTGCGATCAATGCTTCCCGGTGAAGATCCGTTGCGTATCCCATTTCCATTACAATATTTGCCGTTAAGGTACGGACTCCTTTAAAAATACTCGATGGAACCCGCGCCTGGTTTCCGGCTACCATCATAACCGCCATCGTCTCACCGATCGCACGTCCGACACCGAGCACGACTGCTGCCATGATACCGGATTTTGCTGCCGGAACGATCACGGTAAAAACACTTCTCTCATGGGTTGCTCCAAGTGCAAGTGCTCCCTCGTAATAGCTGTTTTCCACCGCACGGATCGCAGACTCCGACACACCGATAATGGTCGGCAGGATCATGATTCCAAGCAGGATCGAAGCGGTTAAGATACTGTTTCCATTTCCTTTAAAATGCTCTCTGATAAATGGAACTAACACAACCAGACCGAAAAATCCGTATACGATCGAAGGAATACCTGCTAAGAGATCCACGATCGGTTTTAATATCCGGTACAGTTTTTCCGGACAGAAACGTGCCATAAAGATCGACATCAGAATTCCGATCGGAACACCGATCAGGAGAGCTCCTCCGGTTACATAAATACTTCCTAAGATCATCGGAAAGATTCCGAATATATTATTTGTCGGTTTCCATACCTTGCCCGACAAAAACTGCCATACACCGATTTTCTGCATTGCCGGAAATCCGTTTGAAAACAAAAACACACAGATTAAGGCTACCGCGATAATGGATATGACTGCCGTAAAGAGGAAAACGCCTTCCATTACTTTTTCTTTGATATGATTCATTATTTTTCTCCAGACTGATAAAAAGTTGTGTACATTATTTATGTAAAGACCGGCAGAGTATCTGTCTCTCCCGGTCTTTACTTAAAGTTCTATAATAAGGAATTCTATGAAATTTAGTGGTTTGTATCTGTCTGTATTACTCTGTAACGCCATCCCATGATGTGATTTCGCCTGTGTAGATGCCTTTGACTGTATCTTTAGAAAGATCTGTAGTCGGGTTGTCATTGTTTACGATCACTGCAATACCATCCATAGCGATCACGGTTGCTGTTAAGCCACCCTCTGTCTCAGAATCTTTTAATTCACGGGAAGCCATACCAATATCACAGGTTCCATCCATAGCTGCTGTCATACCTGTGGTAGAATCACTCTCCTGAATCTCGATCTCTGCACCGCTGTTGACTGCGACATATGCCTCTTTTAATTTTTCCATAACAGGTGTTACGGAAGAAGATCCTGCTACAACAACTTTTCCGCTTGCGCCGTTTGACTCGAATGCTGCTGCACCGTCATCTACCGGGATGTATTTATTATCAGAAATAACTGCCTGTCCGTCTGCGCTCATGATAAAGTTGATAAAATCCTGTACCACATCGCTTGGTGTTCCTTTGGTTGCAATATTAAATGGTCTTGCGATCGTGTAATCTCCGCTCTTGATATTATCTACGGTAGCTTCTGCTCCATCAATGGAAACTGCTTTTACACTGTCGTTTAAGGAACCAAGTGATACATATCCGATGGAGTATTCATCACCTGAAACTGTTGTTAACATAACATCGGTACTGTTTGTGATGATTGCTTCATCCGTTGTATTATCAATTTTATCACCGGCTTCATTTTTCTCTTCCACACCGAACAGCTCGATGAATGCTCCTCTTGTACCGGAACCATCCTCACGGGATACAACGTTGATGTACTCGCTGTTGTCAAAATCTCCGGATTCTGCTGCCGCACTTGCTGCTGTCGTATCTGGTGTGACATCTGCTGACTGATCTGTGGAATTATCTGCAGCGCCTGATGCGTCTGTGCTTGCATCTGTATTTGTATCTGCTCCTGCATTTGCACTTGCATTTCCACTGTTACCACAACCTGCGATCATACTGGCTGCCATCATACCTGTTAATAACATACACATTACTTTCTTTTTCATTTTTTAATCCTCTCTTTTTTCAATTTGCAGGTTGTCTGCTTTCCTGCTGTTTTCTTTTCATTTCCTTTTGACAGTTTTTACTTTAAAGCACTTATGTAAAATACATGAGAGAGGTTTAGTAAAATGTATGTAAAATAATGGTAAATGTTTCGCTTACTTTTACATCTTCTCGATCTGTCTGCGCAGTTCTAACATCTGGTTATCTACTTTTGCGATCACATCAGAATAATTTTTTGTTGCCTGCTCCACATTTTCAATCTGTCCTGCATTTTTCTTATAGCACATCTGGTTATCCAGTTCTGCCCAGTAGTCCATGGCAAACGAACGGATCTGTATCTCCACCCGCACCTCTGTTGTTTTTTCCAGATAAGTAACAGGAACACCCACGATCAGATGGATGCTCTGATAACCGCTTTTTTTGGGATTTTTTACATAATCCTTCTCTTTGAGCAGTTTAATGTCCTTCTGTTTCTTTATATAATCCGCCACGCGGTAAATATCATCACAGAAAAAACAGACGACACGGATTCCGGCAATATCGTTTAAAGTATCTACCGCTGCCTGAAACGTTACCTCTCTTCCCTTCCTCATCAGTTTTTTCACAATACTGTCTGTCTGCTTGATCCGTCCCGTCATAGTACGAATAACCTGACGGCCAAATTGCTCTGTCAGGTCCGCATTGATCATTTTTAATTTTGCCTGCACCACATCCATCGCATATGTATAAGAAATCCGTACCATAGGTGCTTCAATCTGTTCTTTTAATTGTTTTTCCATGAGCAAGGTATCTGCTCCCGCTAAATTCTCTTTTATTCCTATGCGTTTTTTCTGTTTTTTAGAATCTTTCTTCGGCAAAATCCATATCTCCTATTTCGTAATCATCTTCGTCTTCATAATAATCATTTTGATCTTCTGCTTCGAACTCATCCCGTACATTTTTCTGTGCAAAATCCTTTTCTTTGTGCTGCATCGCATTTGCCTGAAGCTTAAAAACGACAAACCCGATCACAAACATTGCTGCGATCACGATAACACCGGCTTTTGAAGTATGAAAAATCTGCGTGGAGATTCCCATGAGCATCGTTCCCATAAAAGATGCTCCCTTTCCAAAAATATCAAAAATTCCAAAATATTCACTGGATTTTTCTTTCGGTATGATCCTCGCATAATAAGAACGCGATAATGCCTGGATCGCTCCCTGAAATACTCCGACAAATGTTGCCATCATCCAGAATTTCCACGCCGCATCAAGCCAGAGCTCATAAACGGCACACAGCTTCCGATATATCCCCATGCATATCCCTGCGAGGATACATCATCCATGCGCTCATCTGTCGTCACATCCACGAGCATGGAATCATAAAAGATGAGACTGCCGGAAAATCCGACTTTGGTGATCACAAATACAACCAGAAATAAAATGGCACTTTTCGGAAGTGCAAGTGCGGCACACCCAAGAACACCGATCAGCATAAACAGCGTAAATAAAGGTTTTTTCCGGTTCTTTCCATCTGCAACCGTTCCGAGCACCGGCCCTAATATTGCCACGATCAAAGTAGAAATAGAGATTGCATAGCTTAAATATGCGGTAGAGTCCGCAGCTGATACGCCATTTTCAGTTGCCATATTTTTAAAATAAATTGGTATGATCGTAGACACTAAAAGCGCAAAGGCAGAGTTGCCTACATCGTACATTACCCAGTATTTTTCAAGTTTATTCAATTTCTGTTTCATTTTCACTAACCTCGATTCTTCATGATAAAATCAAAAATTTCATGATAATATCTGCATCTTGTTTTATAATCTGCATTAAAAATTTCATGTTTGGATGCCGGCATACAGACCAATGAAGCTGTATCCACATGATTTGCAAAAACTGCGATCGCACGATTATCTACCATATGATCGTTTCCTGCTATAAAGATCAAAACAGGGATCTTAATGCGCTCTAAACTCTTTTTTTGCATCAGTACCTCTGTTGCCTTCATCGATGCCAGAAGCCATCCATATGTACCTCCATTCGTCTGGTACCTGGAATTTTCCAGTCTTTGTCCAAAAATATAGTAATAGCGTTCTCTTGAAATGCAGCTGCTATGCTCAAAATCCGGTCTGCCGGAAAATCCGCTCTGTCCTGCAGCATAACGATCACCTCTTTTTGTTTTCACATAAAAAGCTGCCGTCATTTTTGCTACCCACCACGGATATTTTCCAGTCTGCATCCGAAACATCGGTGAGGAAAGGATTGCTCGTTCAAATACTTTCGGATGTTCCTCAACATACCGCGCTGCGATCGCACCGCCCATAGAATGTGCAAAAAGAATCCTGTGCTGCTCCATCCGGTAATTCATTTTTTTCATAAAGCAGTCTAAGTCTTTTACATAATCTTCAAAATTGCGGATATATACTTTCTGTGCATCCGGGACTTCACGTTCTGAATAACCATGCCCACGATGCTCTAAGATATAAACAGAACAGCCCTGCTGTAAGAAATAATAAATAACCTCGTTATATTTTTCCGCAAACTCGCTGAATCCGTGTGAGATCACAATACAGGTGTCCGCCTCTGCATTAAGATACTGCTGATAAAAAATGACTGCCCCGTCATAACTGTGAAAGCAGCCATATTTCCGATATTGCTTTAAATATGGTTCCACCAGATTTTTTTGCCAATTCCGGTATCCTTCGTCTGCAAAATACAGACTGCCTGCCGCATTCATAACGCCGCCATTTCTTTATGCTTCAACAATTTCACCAGCTCCGGTGTCAATTTCCCATCACTGTACTCTTCCGCAATTTTTTTGCCGCGGTCCGGGTAATTTGTGATCATTGCATCGGCACGTGCCGCACAGACAAGCCGCATATATTTTTCCTCATTTACAGTCCATACATGGACTTTCTTTTTCTGCCTCCTGCACTCCTCCATGAATCCTTCATACTGAATATTATAAAGTGCCGGATGCAGTGCATCTGCGCCTACCACATAAGATGCATAACTGACTGGATTGACAATCCCGTCTTCATAAAGCATTCCGGTCTTCGCCTGTGGATTGATCTCCTTGATTTTTTGTATGGAATAATGATTAAATGAAGAAAAAATCACACGTTCCATCAGTCCCATACGCTCTGTGAGGTCTAACACCCGCTCCTCAATCTCCGGATAAAATACAACACCTGTCTTGATTTCCACATTAATTGTCAGATCTGTTGGCTTTATCAACGCATATACTTCCTCTAATGTGGGAATCTGTGCATGCTCATATTCCGGATGCGTGCGGTTGAAATTATGCTTTGTCAACTTTGCATAAGTAAAATCTTTTACCCAGCCGCTTCCATCGGTCACACGGTCAATCGTTTCATCATGGATGACAACAAGTTCTCCGTCTTTTGTAAGCTGCACATCCAGCTCGATCCCGTCTGCGCCAATCTCCACCGCTTTCTCAAAAGCTGCCATTGTATTTTCCGGTGCGTATCCGCTCGCACCACGGTGTCCCCACACGAGTGTTCTTTCCATTTTTTACTCCATTCCTGCCGGTTTCTTCTTTTTCCTGATGGTTTTTCTTTTCCAGAATTTTTATCCTGCCTGTTTTTCCTTCTGCCCGGCTTTTTTGCTTTTCTCTTTTTTCCTTATCTTAAGCGGTGATTGTAAAATGGGTGTGGAGTATTATGTAAAAAATGGGTAAAAAAATACAGAACCACATTTCTGTGATTCTGTAACATGCCTTTATTTCTTCCTGTGATTCCTTTTTCCCTGATGATTCTAATCCTTATGCGCAGCCTCATAAACGTTATAGCATGCCGCAGCCCCAATCACGAGCGCAGCCCCGATAAACGCCGTGCGTCCGATCGTCTCTCCGCAAAAGATCGCAACAAGAATCGGGTTCAAGATCGGCTCTAATGTAGAAGTTAAGGATGCCGTAACCGGTGAAACACAATCTAAGCCCCTCGATAAAAAGATGTAGGATAATCCAAACTGGATCACACCAAGAAGAATAATGCAGATCCATGCCTTCGCAGAATGATCGGTCTCCCCTAAAAACGACGGCAGTCCAATGCAGAGGCTCATAACATGGGATGCTAAAAGTGATGACTCAAAATCAGCGCCAGGAAAACCTTTCATCATCATAACCAATGCATAGGTAAATCCTGAAAATACTGCAAGCAGATTTCCTGCCATTCCGCCGGCACTTAGGGAATCTAAAAAGAAACACAATATCCCTGCGAACACGACCGCGCACGCGATCACTGCCGCCTTTTTCGGTTTCTTCTTATATAATATCCACATCAGCAGGATCACAAAGATTGGCTCTGTAAATTGGAGCACGATCGCATTTGCCGCCGTTGTCATCTTTGTCGCAGAGACAAACGTCAGTGCCATAACTGTATTGCAGACAGCACCAAACAGTACCGTCTTATTCCATACAAATTTTCGTTTTGTGATCACCATATAAGAGGCGATCAGCATAAATGAAAAAATACTGCGGATTCCCTGGATCGTAATGGAACTCCACGGAATCGACTTTATCAGAACGCCTCCTGTACTGAAACATACTGCAGAGAGCAGCACATAAATGGTTCCTTTCATACTTTCTTTATCTAACTGTTTTTCCCGCATTTTAATCCTCATTTCTGCTTCACCTCATTACCAGTGCGGGCAGCACAAGCACAGCAAGGAATATGATATTTGCCAGATGAAACCACAACAGATAATACCCCTTTGTTCGGTTATAATTATGTGCATAGATCTTATAGGAGATCAGACTCGCCATGGAAGCGATCAGTGTACCAAGCCCTCCTAAATTCACGCCCAGTAAAAGCTGCTTTAAATCACTTGAAAATCCAGATAACAACAATGCCGCCGGGACATTACTGATCACCTGGCTTGCCACAAGTCCAACGAAAAGCTCCCTTCCATTTACCAATGTCTGCAATGTTTTCTGAAACACCGGCAGCCGTCCGATATTTCCGGTAAAAATAAAGAAAGCGATAAAGGTAAAGATCAGACAATAGTCCACCTGTGCAAGCACCTTTCTATCTGCCAGAAATACCGCTAAAACCACTGCCGCAAGCAAAATATAATATGGCAGGATTCTTGCCACAACAAGAAGTGCCATCACAAATAAAACCACATACATGACCGTCAGCTTTTTGTTCATTTCCTTTTTCTCTTCCGAAAAATGGCAGTCGGTCAGTCTGATTTTCCTTTTTCTCGCACTTAAAACAAAAATAGTCAGTGCAAGCAGTACACCGGAAATAACGGTATATGGAAGCATAAATACGATAAATTCCCCGACATTCATTTCGGAGAGATTATAAAGATACAGATTCTGTGGATTTCCGATCGGCGTCAGCATACTGCCAAGATTTGCTGCTATCGTCTGAAGTACGATGACCGGAACCATAAGACGCTCCTGACCGCATTTTTGCAAAGTCAGAAGTGCAAACGGAACAAACGTCAGAAGCGCAACATCATTTGTAATGACCATACTGGAAAAAAAACACAAAAAAACAAGCACAAATGCCAGTTGGGCTGTATTTTTCGTATGCGCTAAAAGCCTCCGCCCGATTTCATCAAAAATCCCGTTATTCTGTACCCCCGCCATAATGATCATCAGTGAAAGCAATATTCCCAGTACACGAAAATCAATATAATTCACATACTGCTGATCCGGATGCACAAAAAAAGCGGATATTACCGCTAAAATTGCTGCAGCGGCCAGCACTGTTTCTTTTTTTACAAATGCTATGATTTTTTCTTTCATATATAACACCACCCATAAAACTTACCTGTCTATTCTAATCACTTTCCCCCCGAATGTAAAGATACCAGGTCAACTAACATGTGTACACATTTTCAAAAAAAGCCGTACATAATTTCCTGCATTCCGTGCACACTATAAGCATCATTGATATTTTACCTAATGACTGCTGTGCATGCAAATTTACATGTCACAAAACCGGACAAAAATGGAGGATCTTATGTACCCAGCTGTAACACTCCCTGTCACAAATGAATATGGTTATTTTGAAATACGGTTAGAGAGTATCGGCGGTCTCGGCGCAAATCTCTGTGGAAAAATGCTCGGCGAACTCGGTGCCTTATACCTTTCCTTAAACTCCTTGAGTTTTTCCAGCTACGGTTCCGAAAAACGCGGTTCGCCGGTAAAATCCTATATCCGCTGGAGTCCTGCTTCCACCCCGCTTCGCATCAACAGTCCTGTCTTAAGACCGCATGTACTTGGCATTTTCCACGAAGGACTGATCGGTACTTATCCGGTATTAGACGGAATTTCCGCCGACACAAAAATTGTTCTAAATACACCTTTGTCATGCGATGAAGCGGCAGAAAAATACAATATTTCCATTGGAACACTATATTGTCTGGACGCACTCTCTATCGCCATGAAATCCAGATCCCGCATCAACATGGTCATGCTCGGGGCAATCGCCAGAGCCTGTCCCTTTATCCCGATGGAATCTGTCGAATCACTCTGCAAAAATACGGTTGGGAAAAAATATCCGGCTCTGATCGAAGCAAACCTGCTTGGTTTAAAAATGGGGTATGAAAAAACTTCCGAACAAAAACTTTCCCATAGATCCAAACACGCCTCTGACATGACCTTAGACTCCCCCGCCTCCTCTGCTCTCGCAAAAGAGACCTATGTCTGGGGATATAAAAATGCTCCGATCGGCGGGATCAATACGCGTCCCGGAAGCACCGTATCAAACGATCTCTCCCCGTCCCGTGAAGGTTATATTCCTCTCTTTCTGCAGGAACGTTGTATCAACTGCGGACTGTGTGACTCCACCTGCCCGGATATGGTATTTCAGTTTGCTCCTGGCACTTATAAAGGAAAAAATTCCATGGTAAACAAGGGGCTTGATTACCGGCACTGCAAAGGATGTCTGCGCTGTGTCGATGTCTGTCCGACACATGCCCTCGTAAAGGCGCTTGAAAAAGATTACCCGGAAAAACCATATTCTATGCCGGATCAGGATCTGCTGCCTGCAGGCATCCAGTATCAGAAGACAGGTGCAAACTCCTGGATCACCAGTGATTCTTATCTTGATGAAAAACGTATTGACGGAGGTATCGTATAATGTCGGATCAGCAGCAATCAACAACACAGGCTTTTCTAATTTCAGATCAACAGCCACAACAAAAATCGCAGACTTTCGTAAAGAAAACTGCTGCGCAGTGCGAACTCTATGAAAGTGGAAATGAACTTGCCGCCTACGCTGCAAAACAGATCAATTATCATATTATGGGTTATTATCCGATCACGCCCTCCACACAGATTGCGGAAAATCTTGACCTGTCCGGCGCAAGAGGAGAACACGATATCCGCCTGATCGCCGCTGAAGGAGAACACAGTGCCGCAGGTATCTGTTATGGTGCCTCTGCCGGCGGCGGGCGTGTATTTAATGCCACAAGCGCCAACGGCCTGCTCTATGCCTTAGAACAGTTTCCGGTGCAGTCCGGGACACGTATGCCAATGGTCATGAACGTAGCCTGCCGTACTGTGTCTGGTCCTCTATGCATCAAAGGTGACCACAGCGACATCATGTATCTGCTCAATACCGGATGGATCATTTTATTTGCAGATGACCCGCAGATGGTCTATGACTTCAACCTGATTGCCTTAAAACTTGCCGAAAAAGTAAATTTGCCGGTTGTCGTTGCCTTTGACGGTTTCTTTACCAGCCATCAGAAACAGAAATGTATGGTTTTTTCCGAGGATGAGACCGTACAGAATTTTATCGGTAAAAAACTTTCCTGCGACAATCCGGATATTTCTTCTTTTGCAGGAAATGACTCAACCGGTGAAAATCATTTTTTCAGTGTACTTGACCTGAATCATCCGATCTCTGTCGGCTCTTATATGAATGAACCGGATATCATCAACAATAAATACCAGCTTTCCCTTGCCATGGAAGAAACAAGAAAAAAACTCCCGGTACTGTTTGATGAGTTTGCCTCCCTCTCCGGCAGAATGTATACTTTTTGCCGCGGATACAGGTATGAAGATGCAGATATTATCCTTTTTCTGCTTGGCTCTTCTTTTCACACTGCAACCGTTGCCGCCGATACACTGCGTAAAGAAGGCATCCGCGCCGGCGTTATTACCTTAAATGTGCTCCGCCCATTTCCAGCGGATGAACTGCGTAAACTCTGTATGCATGCGCAGACAATCATTGCCGCAGACCGTCAGGACAGCTACGGTGCCGGCGGCGGAAATATGTCCTTAGAGCTGCGCGCCGCACTGCAGGATACCACGGACTCTGCGCATCCGATCCGCGTACTGACACGTATTTACGGTCTTGGCGGTAAGGACTTTTTTGTAGAAGATGCGGTTTCACTGTTTCGTGAAGGACTTTCTTCTGACGCCAAATCTTTTGATTATTACGGTATTACACCGGGCAAGACAGGAAATCCACAGCCACAATATTTTGCGCCGCTCACAAAAGAACGCCAGTCTCCGGGTGTCACAGCCTGCACTTTTGATCCCGAAACCGGAAAAATGATCGTAAAAGGCGGGCTCGTCAAAGATGCCACCGCCATGCCAAAACGTATCGCCCCCGGAATCGGAACCTGCCCCGGATGCGGCATCCCGGTAAACTTAAACCTTCTGCTAAAAGGCATCGAGGGAAATGTGGTCTTTCTCTTCCAGACCGGATGCGGCATGGTGACAACCACTGCATATCCTAAAACAGCTTTCCGCATTCCGTATATCCACAACCTGTTTCAAAATGGAGCTGCAACTCTAAGCGGACTGGTGGAAGTGTTTGAAGAACGGCAAAAACGCGGCGAATACCCTAAAGGTGAAATCACCTTTATCATGGCAAGCGGTGACGGCGGCATGGATATCGGCATGGGTTCCGCGCTTGGGACTGCGCTGCGCGGTCATCATCTGCTCATGTTTGAATATGACAACGGCGGATATATGAATACCGGCTACCAGCTCTCCTACTCTACCCCGATGGGTGCAAAAAGTTCCACCTCCCATCTCGGAAAAACACAATTTGGAAAAACTTTTTTTCACAAAGACATGCCGGAGATCATGGCTGCAACCCACCTGCCCTATGTGGCAACCGTTGCAGAGTCGAACCCGAATGATTTTATCAAAAAAGCTGCAAAAGCCGCTGCCTACGCAAGGGAATCTGGCACTGCCTATGTAAAAGCGCTTTCCGCCTGCCCACTAAACTGGAATGACCGCCCCGACACAGAACGAAAAGTTATTGCTGCCGCCGTAGACTGCTGTTATTTTCCGCTCTATGAAATTGAACGCGGCATCACATCACTTAGCTATGACCCACAGAAAGCGCATAAAAAAATCCCCATCACAGAATGGTTTTCCATGATGGGGCGTACAAAACATCTCGCCACCGAAGAATATAAACCAGTTGCAGACCAGATCCAGGCAGAGGTCGACAGGCGCTATGAACGTCTATTGGCGCGTGCCGGACATCCACTGCTGTAGCTTTTATGTCAAAGATTTAACTACCGACACGATTCCTGCGATCAAAAGCAGTATCAGTGCAATATAAACCAGTCCTGAGAAAAATAACCCGATCAGAAACAATGGGAAGATAATGATCGTAAGTAAAACTTTTAAAATCCCCCAGGATGCTTTAAATGCAAATATGATCATTTTACCAAATACAGCAAACATCAAAATAATAAACAGCACTGTTAACATAGTCCTCTCTCCTTTTTCATACAGAATTTTTGCCTTAAATCACTGTAATTGTGATATGTCTGCAATAACAGTTTTGTTAATCCTATGTTAACAGTTGTCTGTCTAATGTCAAGTCCCTGCTTTAACCTCTGCGAAACCATTCTTTCATCACATCAAAAATCTGCACAAGTTCGTCTTCCTCTATAATATAAGGAACCATGGAATACATATATTTTAAGAACGGACGGCAAAAAACGCCTCTCTCGTATGCAAACTGCTGGAATCCTTCCAGTGTCGCACCATCATATACTTCCACACAGGTACAGCCACCCATCACACGCACTTCTTTGATTCTTTGATCGGTAAATCCGTCCATCTCACGATGTGAGATTTCTTCAATGCGTTTGATTTTTCCCATATAATTTTCCCGCTCAAAGATCTCAATTCCTTTCAGAGCTACGGCACAGGCAAGCGCATTTCCCATAAAAGTCGGTCCATGCATCAGCGCATGGCGGTCATTATCACTGTAAAATGCATCAAATACCTTATGGTTTGCCACTGTTACCGCATGTCCGATATAACCTCCGGTCAATGCTTTTCCAAGCACTAAAATATCCGGCAGCACCAGATCTGCAACAAAACGGTTGCCGGTTCTTCCAAATCCCGTTGCAACTTCGTCAAAGATCAAAAGCACGTCATACTGATCACACAATTCCCGTGCGCGTTTCAGAAAAGAAATATCATACATACGCATCCCGCCAGCTCCCTGCAGCAGCGGTTCTACGATAAAGCAGTTTAACCTGTCATGATATTTTTCAAATGCCTCCTCTAATGCCGGTATTTCTGTCGGAATGTGAACCACTCCTGTTTTTTCCTCAAACGCAAAATGATAATCCTCATCATCCCCTACTTCCATTGCCTTAAATGTATCCCCATGGTACGCATGCTCTAATGCCAGTACAAGCGGACGTTTTCTGCCCTGATTTGTGTTGTACTGCAATGCCATTTTTAAGGAAACTTCCACTGCAACACTTCCGGAATCCGAGAAAAAACAATAGTCTAAATCTCCCGGTAAATATTCCTGCAATTTATCAGAAAGATTCTGCACCGGTTCATGTGTCAGTCCGCCAAGCATCACATGGCAGAAATGATCTGCCTGCTCCTTGATGGCAGCGGTCAGTTCCGGATGCTTATAGCCATGGATCATGCACCACCATGACGATACCGAATCGATCAGTTTCTGATCTTTTGTGTAAAGATAAACACCTTTTGCATCTAAAATTTTATACGGTTCCCGCATTGTTTTCATCTGTTCATAAGGATACCAGATCATATTTTTACTCCCCTTTTCTATCATTTCCTGCTGTTTTCAGATACATATTCCGTAAATAACCAGACCAGATATCTTATTCATATAATGCCGCAAGTGTTTCCACATCCATCTTAAGCTCCGTGTCACCGTCCTGCACCTTCGCAAGCGCAGATAGTCCTGTCATGTATTCGCACATATAAATATTGTCGTCCTCCATCACATCACCCGGATGATAATGGTTAAATATGATTCCTTTTAACGGCAAATGATGCGCCTTCATATATTCTGCCGTCAGAACCACACTGTTGATCGTACCAAGTCCTGCATCTGCGATCAGAATACTGTTAAGTCCAAGCTCTGACACCACATCTTCCAGCTGGATCTTCGCTTCATCGAAGCAGATCGGGCATAAAATACCGCCGCTTCCCTCCACCGTCACATAATCATACGTATCACATACAGCTTTATATCCATTTTTCACCACATCCATCTGCACCGGATGCCCCTCGATCCTTGAAGCAAGATGCGGTGAATATGCATGTTCATATACATAAGGGCACATTTCCTCAAGCGGCTGCGCAATCCCCGACATTTTCTGCACAAAAAAAGCATCCCCCGGTATCAGAGAGCCATCCTCCCGACGGTCATTTCCACTCATTGCCGCTTTATAGTAGGCAGCAGATTTCCCGGCTTCTGCCAGTTTTTTTACGATCAGTCCTGTCACATATGTTTTTCCGATATCCGTACCTGTTCCTGTGATAAATAAAGCCTTGCTCATATCCATCCTCTTTTCTGTGCATTTTACTTCTTCATTCCTGCACAACTTTTTGTAACGCTTTCCCAATATATGCTGCGTATTTCTATGCTTCCTTTTTTTTCTCTTTCCAGTATTCCGGTGTGACATCGCGGCCTAAATCCTCAAGCAGCCGTCTGTCACTGCGGATTGTTGCACATGCCACCGTCGTCAGCATATTTCCGGTAATAGATGCGGAAGCTCCTGACTGGAATGCGATCTCCCCATCATTTGTCAAAAGTGCTCTTCCCGCTGCAAGACGGATATTGGCATCCGGGTTGATATAACGGAAAAATGCGATTGTGCGCAAAATATCAGCTTCTGACAATCTTGGCAGATTTTCTAATGGTGTTCCCGGAATCGGCATCAGCGCATTGATCGGGATGGAGTCAATTCCCAGTTCCGCAAGACTTATCGCCATATCAAGTCTGTCCTCCCATGTTTCTCCCATACCGATGATTCCGCCGGAGCAGGCGCACATGCCCTCTGCTTTTACTTTTTTTAAAGTTTCGATCTTCATATCGTAAGTATGTGTCGTGCAGATATTCGGGAAATTACGTCTTGATGTCTCAATATTGTGATGATAACTGGTGACACCCGCTTCATGCAGTCTGTGCAGCTGCTCTGCAGAAAGGAACCCCATAGATGCACACAGATCGATCTTACATTCTTTTTTCATCGTCTCATACGCATGGATCGCCTTGTCAAATTCCTCTCCCGTCAGTGCTCTTCCCGCCGTAACGATGGAAAAACGGTCAACACCTTCCCTCTCGTTCATTTTGCAGGCTTCTAAGATTTTTTCTTCCGGAAGGAAATCATATTCTTCACAGTTTGTATGATGATGCGCAGACTGCGCACAATATTTACAGTCCTCCGGGCATCTTCCGCTGCGCCCGTTGATGATCGAGCACAGGTCTACCTTATCCCCGAGCCTTACTTCTCTGATCCTGTCTGCTCCCTCACAAAGCTCCTCTAAATCACAGGTCAAAAAAAATGACAGATCATCTTCCCTTGTGATTCTTCTTCCGTTAATAATTTCTTCTGCTAATGTAAGTGCATTCATTTCCTTTTCTCCCTCTCATTTTGTCGGATACCGTGAATTTTTCACGATCTCATTTTCACCACCTCATATGCAAGCACTGGTCTGACACGCTTTGCCACCACTGCCCCAAGAATACTTAAAGCAATATCCCCCGGTACAGCCAGAACAAAGCAGTACAAAAACAATGGTCCTACGGCGATCGGCGTATCGATCACAAAGTTACAGATGATATAGTAATAAATCATGCCGATTGCATACACGCAGAAAAGTCCCGCCAGGTTTGCAATCAGATACCGCGTTATGGTCTTTTTTTCCATGTGTTCTGCGATCCACCCGGTTACAAATGTTCCTACGGCAAATCCGATGATATATCCAAAACTCGGCTTAAACACATACCAGATTCCGCCCCCCTCTGAAAAAATGGGAAGTCCGGCAAGTCCAAGCAGCATATACGAGAGCACAGACAATGTTCCAAGCCTTGATCCAAGCAGCAGCCCCGCCAGCATTGTAAACAGATATTGCAGGGTAAACGGCACGACCGGTATCGGGATCTTAATAAATGCTCCAACTGCGATCAGTGCCGTGAATAGTCCACAGTAAATCACACCTTTTGTTTTCATTTTTGTTAACCTCCAATATTCTTATAGTTAACAATATTAGTTAAAAAATGAGATAATGTCAACTCTTTTTATTTCATAAGTTAACATTATCCCATTTTATTAAAACAATTTGTATCATCATAATCACATACAATATACACTTTTAAACATTTTCAATATCAGGATTCATAAGACATACATGTATGCTTTACCTGTCATACCCGGCATCCGCCGCACATTTCCTTATCACTTTGGGAATATTCGCCTGATTATAAGAAAGCACTTCGATCTTTACACCCATTGCATACTGCTCTTCCCCTTCGAGCTTCTGCACACCGCCTTTTATCACTACTTTCGGACGTTTTACATCAAAACTGTATTCCATTCCAGTCAGAACACCTGATTTATTAATGGTATATACAATACGCTCATTCTGGTAACCGGTCTTCTGATACTGCTCATAATAAACAGACATCTTATCCATCTGTTCTGTATCGTCCTGTTCCTCAAACCCCGCCGGTTCTATTAAGTCAAGTGCCTGATCTCTTTTTTCTTTTAACTGCTGCCCAGACAAAGAAAAGATGATCTGCTTTGCTCCATCATCCAAATCTGCCGTCTCTGCAGAAACAATATCTTCCTCCCGATAACCCGGATTGGTAAGTGCCTGATAATTGGGGATATCTGTTGTCGTGCTGTAACCATTCCATTCACTCCAGGTTCCTGCCTGGTAGGAATTTACCGTAACACCATCGCAAAATTCTTTCACATACGTCATGGCTCCATCTGCATCTGTATTCTTATATTCCACCATCCAGGTTTCATCTAACAGATCAGCCCAGACTTCCTGCGTCTGCTGCACAATATCCTGATTTCCGGAATAACTGTTCGTCACCAGATAATGCACATTATTTACTCTGCGCAGCCCCCGCATGGCATCTAAGACTTTACCAGTCTCCTCACTTGCGACCCCGCCTGCAAACATACTTTCCAAAAATAACACCCCGGAAAAAATAGTGACTAAAACTGCCTGAACTGATTTTTTATCCATAGGGCTCCTCCGATCTCATCACGACTTCATTCGTGATTTTACTTGCACCATTTCATGGTATCATCATTTTCCATCAAATACAATCGTTTATCAGCCCAAGCCGCTCAAATGCATGTAAAATTCCATCCTCATCAATATGGTCTGTTACCATGTCCGCTAACCTTTTTACCTCATCTCTGGCATTCCCCATTGCAACACTGATCCCGGCGTACTCCATCATCTGGAGATCATTCGGTCCGTCACCAACTGCAATGCAATTCTCCCGTGAAATGCCGACATGATTTAAATAACGCTCCATACCGGTCGCCTTATTAATTCCATTAATTCCGATCTCGCCCGCAAAATCGCCCATTCCATCCAGGCTGATCGCCACCGCATCAAAATACGGTTCCATATCCGCATGTACCTTAGCAACCGGAAACGGTGCACCATAATAAATGATCTTCTCATTTTTTTCATTTTCCCATGGCTTCTCGGTCAGATGCATCCGTCCGATCAGACGGTCTAAGCGCTCTTTACTCATTCCGGCATCCCGGTAAACCTTTAACATGCCATCACAGCTTCTCTGGTTTAGCACCACGCCGTCATCCGCCTGATAGCAGAATAAAAATCCATTACTCTCTAAATAGTCAAAACTGCTTTTTCTGTGCTCCTCATCAATATAGGCATGATAAAACTCTTTTCCTTCGTCTTCCACAAAAGCACCCGCTCCACCGACAATGCCGGAAAATCCAAGTTCTAACAGCCCGTCATAAATCTGAAAACGGCTCCGTCCGCTGCATACCACCATCCGGTGGCCGTTTGCCTGCGCTGTGCGGACTGCGTACTGTGCAGACTCCGGGATCTCGCCCTTTTCATTGACCATGGTTCCATCTACATCCAAAAATACTACTTTTTTATCCATTTTCCACATCACCAGCCCGTAAATTCATCTACACTCTAAAGTTCCTTTTTACCGACGGACCCTTTCCTAACCTGATCATTTACACTATTATTTTATCTTATCATGCATTTCACAGGCTTTCAATATACATTCCTCCTTACATCAAAGCTGTATTTAAAATGGATTGTAATCACTGCTGCTTTCTGTTCGCATATAAATAATAGATCACATTGAGAACAATTCCAAATATCGTTGCTGCCGGAGCCGCAAAACCAATCTTTGTAAGACTTGCGTCCGGCTGGATGCTCATATAATATGCTAACGGCAAGCGCACCAGCAGTGTCTGGACAAGCCCCTGCACCATAACCCAGACTGTCTTATCGTGTCCATTAAAATAACCGATTATGCTGAATAAAATAGCTGTCACGATCGTTTCTAACGCAAAACCTTTTAGATAATCATAACCATTCTGCACAACGGCTGCATCTGTTGTAAAAATTCCAGTCAGAAGATTTCCTTTAAACCAGACAAGCGTAAATACGATACATCCGATCACAAGTCCAACACCCATGCCTGTAAACATTGCCTTTTTTGCTCTCTTTTCGTTGCCTGCACCCACATTCTGCGATACAAAGGATGCCATGGACTGCATGAGGGAACTTGGGATGAGCATTGCAAAATTGACAATCTTACAGGCAACTCCGTATCCGGAAGACGCTTCAAGTCCGAGCCGGTTGACAAATGCGCAGAGTGCAAGAAAAGATATCTGCGTCAGAAATTCCTGCAAGGCAAGCGGCAGACCGATCTTTAAGGCTCTCACACAGTGCATATTGATTTTAAAATCGTGTTTACTGATTTCAAATGGCAGTTCTCTTTTTACCAGCAGGAATAATGCAAACACAACACTGACTGCCTGTGCTGCTACCGTTGCGATCGCAGCTCCAGCTGCATCCAGATGCAGTCCTGCAACTAAAATCAGATCTCCTGCAATATTAACCACACAGGCAACCGCAACAAATAATAATGGGGATTTGCTGTCTCCAAGACCTCTGAAAATAGCTGCGAGCAGATTATACGCAACAATGAAAAAGATTCCGCCGCCGCAGATGCGCACATAAGTGGAAGTCAATTCCACTGCTTCTTCCGGTGCCTGCATCAATACTGCAATCGGCTGTGAAAACCCAATCATGATTACAAAAAGCACCGCAGAAACGATTGCAAAAATAATTGTCGCGCCACCGATCAAAGCCCCTATATACTGCGGTTTTTTCTCCCCGATATACCGTGCGATCAATACTGTGATACCCATTGCAAACTGCGTGATTACAAACGTAGCTAAGTTAAGCACCTGACTTCCTGTCGATACAGCTGAAAGCCCGGAGGTTGTTCCAAACCTTCCCACGACTAAAAGATCTACTGCACCATAAGCCGCCTGAAGCACCAGTGCACCTAATATCGGTATCATAAATGGCAGTAATTTTCCCAAAATACTTCCCTGTGTAAAATCTGATTTTGAATTATTCAATGTCAACTCTCCTTTTACTCATGACTTCATAAAATTTTTCAATAGTCTGAATCATACAGTCTGCTTCTTCTTCGGAAATATGATCCATATATTTTAAAAGCCGGCTGTAATAATTTTTATCGTACTTATCCCACAATTCTTCACCTTTTTCTGTAATCGCAACATATGTGATTCTCCCATCTTCCTCCGATGCATATTTGGTGAGATAACCCTTTTTTTCCATCTCCTTGACCGTTCTTGTAACCCCCGGTCTTGGCAGCTTTAAGGTATCACTGATATCTGATACTTTTACTCTTTCCTTACTCTCCTGCTGACTGTGGATCACATCCATATACTGAATATATGCCGGTGTTACTCCTTCTGGCAGTTCCGGGAGCAGTTCCCGGATTCTTTTTGCAAGATAACAGGCATCTAACATTCTTTTTATCTTTTCTGCTGTCATTCTTTCACTTCCTTTTTCTGTTCTGCTCTATATAATTACTCTTGGTAATTACCATTGGTAATTATACGGCAGTATATATAGATTGTCAATAAGATTTTGATACCTCATACACAAGATAAACTCTTTATTTTCCAATAAAAATACCCCGAAAGCAGCTTCCAGTTATTGGATCTGTCTGCTTTCTGGGTATTCTGTCCGATTTCGGTCATTTCTTTATATTCTCTTTTTACTGCCGGATATCCACAAGTCCCTGCTCTAAATCCTGTTCCATAAATTCATAACCACAGCCTGACGTACTGGTATTTAAATAAAGATATGGAAGCACATCTTCATCCACAACAAATCCGACATGTAACGTTTTTGTCTCCCCAGCTTTGATACTGTCAAAATAATTATTTCCCCGCTCTCCGCCGGTCACATCAAAATATCTCATCTCCTCACCATATTCTAAACTGCTGCTGTCAGAGCTGACCGTATCCCATGTTTCTCCCTCTTTCGGCTGCTCTGCACCGCAGATTTCATAAATTCCGTTCTCTTCTTTGATTTTCATGACAGAATTAAAAAATAAAATGTCTTTCATCTCTGTATCCCCGGTATTGCTGTATTCTAACGTAACATATACTAATTTCTTCGGTACCTCCCTGCTGCTTATAACCTCATCAAGTGTATTCACTCCATCTCCGGATTTGATATAAGAAACCGTATCCGGTATCAGTTTTCCATTTTCATCTGTGCCAATCATATCCCTGTCCACAAAAGCCGGATCAAGGATTCCGGTATCATCCGTTACTTTCACATCTGTTACTTTGATCCACAGATTCCTAGCTTCTCCGCCAGTTTCTCCCTGCACTGCAAATTCTTCTCCAATCTTATGCAGATTTTTCATTTCATCTGCAGTTGCAGTTGTTTTTAACTCCCCATCTTCGGAATCCTCTTTCATATCCTCTGCCACAGTCGCCTCATAATCACTCCAGTTATATGGATGAATGACCGTGCCATCCGAAAGTTCCTCTGCAGATGCTAAAACAATCCCCTCTGCCACCTTGCAGGCTTCCTCTTTTGTCACATCATGACCGATATACATCTGCATTACATAATGATACTCCGGATAAGCCACATAGATCATCTGATCAAATGCTTTATCCTGATCAGATGTATTTTGCTTTTTTATATAGACACCATCATGATTTCCAACCTGGATATTTTCACTTTCCGTCACATAATCATCCTGCATCCCAAAAGATCCATCCCCTGTATCCATCTGATAAAATACAATGGAGATTCCCCCCTGTCCCGGTGTCTGTTCATAGCTGTATTTTCCTTCTTCTGTCTCTTTCATTCCATCCGGCAGATAAGATAATTTCATTGCAACCGGTGCTACATTTTGTGTCGCATTCTGCGCAGTAAGCTGTGACGCCTGATCATCTGTTTTTCCGGTATTTTCTGTCCCATCTGTCTTTTCAATTGCTGTCATTCTGCCGTAATTTCCCTGCGGACTGCTGCTCATACGGTATAATTTTGTTCCCGCAAAAATCGTCGTTCCAAGTACAAACGTTGCCGCCAGTGACGCCACCACTGCTTTTTTCAATGAAAAATATCCTTTCTGCGGTGTTACTTTTACCTGTTTCTCCACTTCTTTTTCTATCATATCCCGCATGCTCTGTGGCATTTTCGGAAATTCCTGTTCCATATTTTCAATATTCATACTCAACTCTCCATTCCGTAACTGTTTTCCCGTTCCAATTCGTTTTTCAATCTTGCTCTCGCACGCGACAGACGGTTCTTTACGGTGCTCTCTGTCACACCTAATATTCCCGCTATCTCCCGCACACTGTACCCCTCCATGTAATACAATGTGACAGAAAGCCGCGCATCCTCTGACAGACGACTGATCGCCTCATATAATTCCGAATAATCTCTTGTCTCTGTGGCGCACTCCTCCATCTGATAATCTTCAAGCGACACCACTTTCTTCTCTTTCCTCATCACAGTGTAACACTCGTTGATAAGGATTCTTGTCAGCCACGTTTTCGCATAGGCATCTGATTTTAATGTGTGTAATTTGGAAAATGCTTTCACGATCGTTTCCTGGATTGCATCTGCACAGTCCGCATCCCGATACAGCAGCGTTTTCGCCACATGATACATCATATCTTCCGATGCGATGATCAGCTCTCCCAATTCTTCTTTTTTCATAACTTTCCTTTCCGCCGGCTTACATATTCTGTATATTCTGTTGTTTCTTCGTTACTGTTCACTCGCAAGTTTGACACTTGCTGTCAAACTGTGCGCCAAAGACTATATTTTGCCAGATTACAGCCCCATGCATCGAAGATGCATTTCAAATGGGCTGTAATTGATACTGCTCACACAGTGTGTGAACAATAGCGTTTCTTATGAGCTCATAGAATGGCATGTCATTGCATATCCCATGCTGCCTTTACCTCTGAGTATACAATTTTTCATGCTATTTGTATCATCCAGTGGAAACATTCTGACCACTGAACCTTTACATAGATTAGACGCATGGAAAATAAAAAAGGTCGCAGCTTTAAAAAAATTATTTTCTTGACAAATTTTATTTATCATGCCTATAATGACGTTAATTGAAGCAGAACAACAGCTTTGACGGGAAGAAGTAAAAATAAGCGGAACGAACAGAAAGCAACCGGCTGATGAGAGGTGCACGGAAAACTTATTTCGAATACATCCCCGAGCTTCACACCAAATTCGTATTTTTGAAAGATGCGATAGTAGGCTGTGACGTAGCGGCGCACGTTACAAGCGCCTGAGTGTTGTCGGACACTCGATAAGGCAGACAATGTGAATTGCCTGCGAACAAAGGTGGTAACACGGGTTTTTATCCTCGTCCTTTTTTAGGACGGGGATTTTTTTATGTAACAGGAAATATTGCTCTAAAAGAGCTGATCTATTGTTATAAACGATTCAATTTAATTTCAGGAGGATTTACAATTATGACATTGTACGATGAATTAGTTGCCAGAGGTCTGATCGCCCAGGTAACTGACGAAGCAGAAATCAAAGATCTGATCAACAACGGAAAAGCTACTTTTTACATTGGCTTTGATCCAACCGCAGACAGTCTTCATGTAGGACATTTTATGGCATTATGCTTAATGAAACGTCTCCAGATGGCAGGCAACAAACCGATCGCTTTAATCGGCGGCGGAACCGCCATGATCGGAGATCCATCCGGCCGTACCGACATGCGCCAGATGATGACACCGGAAACAATCCAGCACAACTGTGACTGCTTCAAGAAACAGATGAGCCGTTTCATCGATTTTTCCGATGGAAAAGCACTTATGGTAAACAACGCAGACTGGCTGATGGACTTAAATTATATCGATGTACTGCGTGAAGTTGGTGCTCATTTCTCCGTTAACCGTATGTTAACCGCAGAGTGCTACAAACAGCGTATGGAAAAAGGTTTAAGTTTCTTAGAGTTCAACTACATGATCATGCAGAGCTACGACTTCTACACCTTATACCAGAAATACGGCTGTAACATGGAGTTCGGTGGAGATGACCAGTGGAGCAACATGTTAGGTGGTACGGAACTGATCCGTCGTAAACTTGGAAAAGACGCTTACGCTATGACAATCAACCTTCTCTTAAACTCCGAAGGAAAGAAAATGGGAAAAACACAGTCTGGCGCTGTATGGCTTGATCCGAACAAAACTTCTCCATTTGACTTCTTCCAGTACTGGAGAAATGTTGCTGACTCTGACGTTTTAAAATGTATCCGTATGTTAACTTTCCTTCCATTAGAGGAGATCGATGCAATGGAAAGCTGGGAAGGTGCACAGCTCAATCAGGCAAAAGAAATCCTTGCATTCGAACTGACCAAATTAGTTCACGGGGAAGAGGAGGCAAACAAAGCAAGAGAAGCTTCCCACGCACTTTTTGCCGGTGGCGGAGATTCCGCACATATGCCAACGGTAGAGTTATCCTCTGCTGATTTTGCAGACGGCGATATGGATATCCTGTCTCTTCTCGTAAAAACAGAGCTCGCTCCATCCCGTTCCGACGCAAGACGTGCCGTAGAACAGGGCGGTGTCTCAGTTGCAGACGAGAAAGTAACCGATATCAAGACCGCTTACAATGCAGATTCCTTCGGCGCAGATGGACTTGTTGTAAAACGTGGTAAAAAGAAATTCGTGAAAGTACTGGTAAAATAATGAACTGTATCATAAGGAATGTACAAATGAAGGATTATCATTCCTTTGAAAAAGTAAAAGAGATAAAAGCAAAAAAAAATCTTGACGGCATTGAACTTCAGGTGAATGCAAAAAATAAAGCTGCCTACGAGATGTACTGTAATTACGGATTTACGGAAAAATCCATTAATATGGAATTACTGTAAAAACTATATTTACCTAAAAAAGGACACATACCTCTGATGCTATTACGCATTATCTGGTATGTGTCCTGGTTTTTATCTTCTTTTTATTTTATTGGTTGACATAATTTTCTATCCACTTAATTGCATAAAGAGGAATATTCGTCATCCAATCCTGCTCTCTATAATCCGACATTGATGTCCGGACTGCATAAGATGGTTGATACTTTTCACAAAAAGCTTTCAAACTCTTTGCTTTCAGATTTTCTTCCGCTTTCACTTCAATTGGAATAACAGATGTTTTTCCCTGAACTAAAAAATCAATCTCTCCCTTGGAATTTTGCGTTGAATAATAGTAAGGTATCACTCCGACATCTGATATTAACTGCTGCAATATATACTGCTCTGTCAGTGCTCCCTTAAATTCAGTAAAAATCTTATTTCCTTCTATAATCACTTTTGCATCCAGATCTGTCATCGCTATGAGCAATCCAATATCCACTAAAAAAAGCTTAAAAGCATCAAAATCAATATATGCTTTCAATGGAAGATCCGGTTTTTGAATCCGCTGTACTTTATGAATCAATCCACAATCCAATAACCATTGAATAGCCAGCTCAAAATCCTTTGCCCTGCTCCCCTCGCGCACCTGTCCATAAATATATTTTTTATTCTCTTTTGCAAGCTGCATCGGAATCGAATTCCACACAAGATTCAGTCTTGGAACCAATGAAGTCTTGGCGTGTTTTGAAAAATCCTGTTGATAATAATTCAACAGATTCTTCTGTATCTGTCTGACCTGATTAAAATCCTTCGTTTCTACATACGTCTGTACTACTTCCGGCATGCCACCTACATAATAATATTCGCGTAATCGGTCTATATATTTAGATTTGAATGTTCTCACCATATCGGTATCCGTTCCCTGAAGAATATTTACGAAGCGTTCCTCTCCTAATGCGCACAAAAATTCCTGAAATGTCAATGGATAAAGATCCATAAAATCTACCTTTCCAACCGGAAAAGAAGTTCCTTTATGCAATGCCACACCAAAAAAAGAACCTGCTGCCACAATTGCATATTCACCTGCAAAATGCTATACTCGGATAAGAAATGTTAATGAAAAGAGGTTTGATTATGAGAGCATATGAACGACTTTTAAATTATGTAGTAGTCCGTACTCCAAGTGATGAACACAGTACGACTTCTCCTTCTTCCCAGTGTCAGTTCGACCTGGCACGTATTCTGGCAGATGAGATGACTGCCCTCGGGATTTCTGACGTAAGTCTGGATGAATTCTGCTATGTATATGGAAAGATTCCTGCCACACCAGGATATGAGAATAAACCATCTATCGGATTTATCGCACACATGGATACCGTTTCCGATTACTGTGACCATGACATCATCCCGGTCGTACACAAGAACTACGATGGCGGTGATCTGCCGCTTGGCACAAGTGGACGTACCCTTACCGTAAAAGATTTCCCGCATCTTCCATCTCTTGCCGGACGCACCCTGATCACAACAGACGGTACAACTGTTCTTGGTGCCGATGATAAAGCCGGAGTTGCCGAGATCATGACCATGGCTGAAGCACTGATCAAAGAAAATATTCCTCATGGACCGATCTCAATCGCTTTTACACCAGATGAAGAAGTCGGTGGTGGAACTGATCATTTTAACGTAGAAAAATTTGCTGCACAGTTTGCCTACACTCTGGATGGCGATACCGAAGGAGAAATTCAGTATGAAAACTTCAATGCATGCAAGGCAGATTTTGAAATTACCGGCTTTGCTGTGCATCCGGGTTCCAGCAAGGATACGATGATCAATGCGTGCCTGGTTGCCGCTGAAATCAATAACATGCTTCCAGGACTTGAAATCCCGCGTGAAACGGAGGATTATGAAGGATTCTACCATCTGACCGGTATGAGTGGAGATGTGGCACAAGCAAAGCTTCATTACATTGTAAGGGATCACGACAAGAATCTGTTTGAAGCCAGAAAAGAAACTCTTCGCCATATCGAAAAAAATCTCAATGAAAAATGGGGAGAAGGCACTGTGAAGCTTACGATTACTGACCAGTACCAGAATATGGCTGAGATTATTGCCGGATGCATGCATCTGATTGAGAATGCAAAGAAAGCCTGTGAAAATGCGGGTGTTGCACCGCTTGTGCTTCCGATCCGTGGCGGCACAGACGGATGCCAGCTCAGCTTTATGGGACTTCCTTGCCCGAACCTTGGAACAGGGGGACATGCATTCCATGGACCATATGAACACATCACGGCAGAGGGAATGGACAAGGCTGTGGATATCGCAGTTGAGCTTGTGAAATTATACGCGGAGATGTAAAGGGTTGTATTTCGTCTTTAATCCGATTTAACAAGTAAACAAATATTTTAAGCAAAACCGGAGTTGACGCATATCACTAAAATCTATGCGACAACTCCGGTTTCTTAAATTTGAAAATATTCTTTTATCTGTCCCAGTATTATCCCCATCAGCTTTGTCCTTGCTTCTACACTCGCCCATGCTACATGTGGTGTAATCAGCAGTTTTTTGCTGTCTTTTATTTTTCGCAGCGGATTCGTCTCACTCATCGGCTCCTGACAAAGTACATCAAGTCCGGCTGCAGCTATCTCGTCATTTTCCAGTGCCTCATACAGATCCTGCTCGACTACGATCGGACCACGTCCGAGATTCAGGAAAATACAGGTTTTTTTCATTTTTGCAAATGCTGCTTTATCCATTAAGCCCTCTGTATGTTCATTTAACGGTGCATGAATGGATATAATGTCAGATTTTGCAAGCACTGTATCCAGATCTACCTGTTCGTAACCTTCCTGCGCCGAACGCCCTGATGCAGAGTAATAAATAATCTGTGCTCCAAATGCTTTTGCGATATCCGCAACTCTCCGTCCAATTGTTCCCAGACCTATGATCCCCCACGTTTTGCCACTGATCTCCGTAAAATGCTCTGCAAAATGCGTAAATATTGTATCATTGATGTAACGCTCTTCTTTTACATAATCATCGTAATAACGTATCTTTTCCAGCAGATAGAGAAGCATTGCAAAAGTGTGCTGTGCCACCGTTTCTGTCGAATAGCCTGCTACATTTCTCCATGCAACTCCTCTTTTTTCCAGATATTCTTTATCCAGATTGTTGGTCCCCGTTGCCGTCACACATACCAGCTTTAAATTCTCTGCTTTTCCAATCGTCTGTTCATTGACCTGTACTTTATTTAAAATAATCACATCTGCATCCTGAACTCTTTCCGGTACTTCTTCTGATGTAGAAAAATCGTATTTTACGACTTCACCTAACCTGTCAAATCCAGAAAGATCAATATCTTCTCCAATTGTTTTTACATCCAAAAAAACTATTTTCATAATCTGTTCCTCACTTTATCACTGTAATTTGCAACTTTTTCTGTTCATTATCATAACAAATTTATTTTACGGATACAACCCAAACAACCGTTGACATTCTTATCCTATGGCGCGTATACTAAAGAAATGAAGAGCATTTGCGATTATATCCAGATATAATTAGCAGGTGTTTTTTTTGGTCTTTCTGGCAAGCCTTTGCTTTTTATAAATCACATTCCATCAACATCAAGGAGGTTATTATCATGAATCAGAACAAAGCTTTGGAACTTACAAAAGATATCGCAACTGACATTATCGGAGGAATCCTGATCGCTGTCGGTGTCTATAATTTTGCTGCCGCCGCAAAATTTCCGATGGTAGGGGTAAACGGAATCGCCCTGATCTTTTACCAGTTGTTTGGACTGCCGATCGGTACTGTTGCCCTGATTCTTAACATCCCGATCGCCATCTGTTGTTTTCGGCTTCTGGGCCGCAGATTTTTCCTGAATTCAGTCCGGACGATCATTATTACTTCCATAATCATGGACGTGATCGCACCGCTGTTCCCGGTTTATCAGGGTGACAGACTTCTTTCTGCCATCTGCTGCGGTGTCCTTTCCGGACTTGGTTATGCAATGATCTATATGCGTGATTCTTCAACCGGCGGCTCTGACTTTATCATGATGTCGATCAAAGCACTGAACCCTCACCTTTCCCTTGGAAATATTGCATTTGCACTGGATGCAGTAATTGTAATCCTCGGAACCGTAATTGTATCCCGTGACGTGGACAGTCTGATCTACGGTCTGATCGTCAGCTATCTGCTCTCTCTTGTTATGGATAAAGTTATGTACGGAATTGATGAAGGAAAGCTTGCCCTGATCGTAACCGATCCCGAACACAGCACTGAAATCTGTTTTAAAATCGATGAGGTTCTCGGACGCGGCTCTACAATTTTAAATGGTATGGGAAGTTATTCTAAAGATGATAAGCACATCATAATGTGCGCCTGCAACAATAAGCAGATGTACGGAATCCGCAAGCTGATCAAAACGATTGATCCAAAATCCTTCCTTGTAATCATGGAATCGAATGATGTAGTGGGTGAAGGATTTAAAGATGAGTAAATTGCGGTCAGCTTTTTCAGACAGCTAAGCAAATCATCCGTATCACTTGTTGGACACTTTGCATCAAAAATAGAATTTCTGATAATAAAAACCGGAGGCTCATGTGTCTTTTTACACAAGCCTCCGGTTTTTCTATAATCTGCCAAGCCAATACTTCGCTTTTATACACACTCTGATTCCCTGTCCTTTTTAAGTCCGGCTCTTCCTATGAATTCAGATCTTCTGTGATTGATTTAAGGTTCATGAAGTTTGTCAGATAATCTGCTGTACCAGTCTTCGCATCTGTTCCGGACATGTTAAATCCACCAAATGGATGCTGAAGTACAACTGCTGCTGTAGATTTTCTGTTAAAGTATAAGTTACCTACCTGGAATTCTACTTTTGCTCTCTGGATATTTTCACGTGTCTCACTGTATACAGATCCTGTCAGACCATATTCTGTCTGGTTTGCTACATCAAGTGCTTCATCAAAAGAATCTACTTTGATAACAGCAAGGACTGGTCCAAAGATTTCTTCATTGGCAATTCTTGCATCTCTCTTGATATCGCGGATTACAGTAGGATCAATATAATATCCTTCTGCGTCACTGTATGTACCACCGAATACAACATTTCCTTCTTTACGTCCGATCTCGATGTAATTGGTAATGCTGTTATAAGCGCCCTGGTTGATAACCGGTCCCATCGCTGCATTGCTTTCGCCCGATCCCTGGTTCGCCTTCAGTTCTGCTGCGCATTTTACAACTTCATCTACAAACTCATCATATACATCTGCCAGAACAATTGCTCTTGAGCATGCAGAGCATTTCTGTCCCTGGAATGTAAATGCAGAGCTTGCAACTCCATTTGCTGCTTTCTTGATGTCTGCTGTTGAATCTACGATAATTGCATTCTTTCCACCCATCTCAGCCACAACACGTTTGATCCATCTCTGTCCGTCAGCGATCTTGGCTGCATGTTCATTGATTCTGCATCCAACTGCTTTTGATCCTGTGAAGTTTACAAATCTTGTAAGCGGATGTTCTACGATGAAGTCACCAATCTCTGATCCTGATCCAGGAATGTAACTTACTACGTCAGCCGGAATACCGGCTTTCTGGCAGAGTTCTACGAATTTGTATGCAACGATCGGAGCGTCTGAAGATGGTTTGCAGCAGATCGTGTTACCGGTAACAACTGCAGATACGATCATTCCACCAAACAGTGAGAGTGGAAAGTTCCATGGAGAAACAGCCACACCTACACCGAGCGGGATGTAAACGCATTTTGTAAGTTCATCTGTAGGAACCAGCTCTTTTCCTTTTTCCAGATTCTGGATATGCATTACATAAGAATTGATAAAGTCAAGCTGTTCGCAAAGTTCTCCGTCAGCTTCTCCCCAGTTCTTTCCACTTTCAAGGACATTCCATGCATCCATGATGAAACGGTTCTCGATCAGAAGTGCTGCAAGTCTTCTTAATACACGTACTCTTTCTTCTACAGATGTCAGGCTCCATTTTTTGAATGCTTCGTAAGATGCCTTGATTGCCTCATCAGCCTGTTCTTTGCTGCATGAGCATGCATATCCGAGTACTTCCTTTGTAGCCGGTGATACAGAAGCGATCTTCTTTTCTGTCTCAACTTTTTTTCCACCGATGATCAGCGGGTAAACAGCACCTGCTTCTGCATGAGCCTGTTTGAATGCTTCTTCTATTTTCTTTTTATTTTCTTCCAATGTGAAATCAACTTCTACTGCGTTTTTAAATCCTGTAAGCATGTACTTATGTCCTCCTTGAACTATGGTCTATAAATTGTTTATTATTGTAACAGCAAATTTTCTCCACGTCAATATGTTAAAGTAAAAAAATGTATTTTCGTATACAATTATACCGTTTATATTTAACAAATAACTTGCATATTTTCGTTCTATTGACATTTTATCTCAATGGATATAAGATATTATCTAAATTGTTCTTTTTAGAACATTTTTATAAAAAAAACGGAGGTGTATAGATGAACATTACAGACCTACTTGTATTAATGCAGCGAATTGGTAAAATGCATGAACAGAAGTTGAAAGAATTATGCCGCCAGTATGATCTCTCGCTGATCGAGGCTAAGATCATTGCTTTCTTACATAATAACCCCACAAAAGATACCGCAGGTGATATCGCCGAGCTACGGATGCTCTCTAAAGGGAATGTATCCCAGGCAGTTGATCTTTTATGTCAGAAGGGGCTTCTTTCAAAAACAGCAGACCAGACGGATCGCAGGAAAACGCATCTTTCCCTGCTGCCATCATGCGAAAATATTACCGGAGCAATCGACACGTTCCAGTCTGCTTTTTACCACAATCTGTTTGACGGATTTTCATTAGAAGAATTCCAGATGTTCGCCTCGCTGAATGAACGTCTGGCATCCAACGTAGCAACTATTTATCACAAAGGAGATTATTAGACATGAACAAAGACAAAGATTTTCTGGGTACTGAACCCGTCGGAAAGCTGATGTTCCGGCTGGCACTTCCGACGATCACCGCACAGCTCATCAATATGCTGTACAACATTATTGACCGTATTTACATCGGACACATTCCTGGTAATGGGGCACTTGCCCTTACCGGAGTCGGCGTATGTATGCCACTGATTATGATCATTTCCGCTTTTGCCGCACTGGTTGGAGGCGGTGGTGCACCGCATGCTTCGATTGCAATGGGAAAAAATGATCTTAATACTGCAGAACATATTCTGGGTAACTGCTTTTTCCTGCAGATTCTGATTTCTATAATCCTGACAGTCATCCTGCTGTTTGGTAACCGTACTTTTCTTCTTGCCTTCGGTGCCAGTGAAAATACGATTGAATACGCTGTAAATTATATGAACATTTACGCTGTCGGCACTATTTTCGTCCAGCTTACCCTTGGCATGAATATGTTTATCACCACACAGGGTTTTGCCAAAACAGGTATGCTCTCTGTTCTGATCGGAGCAGTGATGAACATTGTTCTGGATCCGCTGTTTATCTTTGCATTCCATCTGGGTGTCAGAGGTGCTGCGCTTGCCACAATTCTGTCACAGGCAGTCTCCTGCATCTGGGTTCTTTCTTTCCTTTGCGGAAAAAAGACGATCCTGCACATCCGGAAAAAGAATCTCATCCTGAAACCGGAGATTATTCTTCCTTGTGTCGCTCTCGGGCTTGCCACATTTATCATGCAGGCTAGTGAGAGTATCATCTCTGTATGTTTCAACTCTTCTCTGCTGAAATACGGAGGAGATATCGCAGTTGGTGCCATGACAATCCTCACCAGTGTCATGCAGTTCGCAATGCTGCCACTGCAGGGTCTGGGACAGGGTGCCCAACCAGTCCTGAGCTATAATTACGGTGCAAAAAACAGAGATCGTGTAAAAAAAGCTTTCAGGCTTCTTTTAACAGCAAGCCTCTGTTATTCCACAATTCTGTGGGCATTTATTATGCTCTTCCCTCAGGTGTTTGCCGAAATGTTTACTTCCGATTCTGCACTGCTTAGTTTTACTAAATCAGCACTCCGGATTTACTGTGCCTGCCTGCTGCTTTTCGGAATCCAGATCGCATGCCAGATGGCATTTACATCATTCGGAAAAGCAAAGGCTTCGATTGCTGTCGCTGTTACACGTAAATTTATCCTGTTGCTGCCACTGATCTATCTGCTGCCGCATATTCTGACCGGGAACAAGACCAATGCAGTGTATATGGCTGAACCGATTGCAGACTTCCTGGCTGTATCCTTCACGACGGTTTTGTTTACGTTTCAATTCAGGAAAGTGTTGAAAGAACTTGAGGGGTAGTTGCAAGAGGGCATAAAAAATAATCCCTGGTAGCTGCTAAGTTGCACGAACCATTCCAACGAGCCTTTCAAAGCATCAATTGTGTCAGCAATGGCTTCCACAATTGATTAAGTCTCGTTTCCATCGTGCAAAGACGCATCTACCAGGGATTATTTTTTATTTACGTTATTGACTGAGTTTTACTTCTTTGACAGGATTTTGAACTGAAGCCGTAAATCATTGTTTTATATTTTCAAATGGATTTACACTTTACCTCAATTAGGCTTCCTGACCATCGGCAATTTTGGATGTTTCTTTTTCTGGGAATAATAATGCGAAAATCTTTCTTACCAGTGGACCGGCGAAGCAGAGCTGCCAGAAGAATGCCATTGGGAAGTTGATTGCAGTGGTCTGGAACCAGACGGATATGAACTGGATTCCCGCATTCTTGAAGAGCAGGGTTGCTGCGAGGCTCATAAGTGGACACATTCCGATGATGGATACTACGGAAATGGCGATCACCAGGTGAAAGTTATTATCTCTTTCCAGATTAACAATGGAAAATGCTTTTTTCTTTGCAAATGGTCCGATCAGGAAAAAATCAAGAATGAATGCAATTGGTCCCATAATGACCAGCTCGTGGAATGCATTTAAAAATACCTGGTTATTCATTCCTCCTACGTTGAGAGCAATGTTGTAACAGATCATGGTATAAACCATCACGAACACCATGATAATTGTGAAAATAACGTCTTGAAATTTGTTTTTTGGCATAAAAATATCCTCCTTCATAATAAGCGTAACAGAAAATGTGTTGTTCGTTCATCATTCCGGAGGAATGTATCGTTTCCAATATAACCGAGATTCTATTCTTTTTTCTATATGGCATATGCCAGACAACGCCATATCAGCAAGGTTTATAATACCTCAACTCTTTAAAAACAGTCAAGTATTTTTTCAGATACATTGAATCATTTTTATCTCTTTTTTCCAAATAAAGAACTCCATACCGTCAGGACCGCTCCTGCAAAAAGAGCCAGATCCGAGAGATTAAAAGTGATATCCGAGAGTTTCCTGTTCTTTGTTTTCAGAGACAGATAATCGACCACATAACCTCTTTTGAAACGGTCATAAGTATTACCAACTGCTCCGCCCAGCATCAGCGATGTTCCAAGCTTTGCCAGTTTGCGTCCTGGTTCTTTCCAAAGAAGGTGCTCCCAGAAAAACAGGATTCCAAGTGCTGCCGCCGACATGCCCTTTACCAGCTTTGGTCTGGAATCCAAATGATTCATCATCAGACCTTTGTTGTGGACTTTGCGATAGATTCCTTTTCCCTTCCAAATCCGGCGTTCTTCCCCGTCTCTTACATTTTCTTCAGTATATTTTTTAATTCCAAGATCGCACCCGGCAACAAAAGCTCCGGTTAAAATGCTCAGGATTTCCATAATTATTCTCCTTTGATGCGCGCGATTTCCTGCTCGCATACCTCTGTCTGTTCTTCACGCTTTTCGATTGCTTCGCAGAGTGCGATAAAATCGGTATCTACCACTTCCCCCTGTTTGAAACGCTCATATACCAATCGTCCGATCTCTGTCATATCCCGCTCGCTGTCTCGCTTCAGACCATAGATCTCATTTTTCTTTTTCTGGATATCGATCGTATCTCCTGCCTTCTTTCCAAGATCATCCACGGTATCTGAAATCCGCTTTCCTATTGTATCAAAAAAATCACTCATTTACTTTTTCCCCTTTCGTATCTGCGTATTTTTCAGAACCGCCTGATCTGCTCAAAAGTACGGTAAAGGTTCAATGCTCCATATCCCCATTCCTGGTTCGGATAATTCATGTCTGTCTTCCGTGAAGCTCCCAATATCAGCAGATTCTTCATCTGTGATGCATCCAGATTCACTCCATGCCTATCCAGCCACTCCATAAAAAGTGCCAGTGCTCCGGAAGTGATCCCAACTGCTATACTGGAACCAGATCTTGCAACAAACTGCCCCCTTAAATTGATCCCTGTCACATTGATCCCCGGCGCAGCAAAATCCGGTTTGATTCTGTTATCTCTAGTATAACCTCTTCCCGAACTGACTGCAATGCTATTTTCCTTTCCATTATAGTACGCTGCACAGACCACCGCCCCGGTATCCCCTGGTTCCATCACCGTATATTCCGGATTTGCACGGATAAAATAGACATTTCCCGTCAGAAACTCTTCCATTGGAAGCCAGATATGAAAGATTCCATTCCCCAGCTCCAGTGTTTCCGGTATAATCTTCCAGATTCCGCTTCCCGGTCTGTCAAACTGAAAAAATGCCAGCTGCGCCCCGGTCGTCTCTACCAGAACCCGGTAATTAAATATTACCCTGGTCTGCTCGAATACAAACACATACTCTCCTATTCCCCGTTTGAGCGAGATCGGTCCTACTGTCTGTCCTGTTGGAGATGCGATAGAAAGAGCCAGAAGATTCGGAAGTTCTGTCCATAGTTCCATCACAAAACCTCTGGTATTATTCCCTACATTAATCTCGACCGGCAGATTATTTTCCTGTTCCAGAATTCCCAGATAATGATGCCTTTTATCTGCCTCGTTGCCACTTCCGGTCACAATCCCGATTCCTTCGCTCGCCGCTACATTTTGCAGATACTCTGACAGGATTGAATATCCTCCATGTCCTCCAAAGCTTGTTCCAACTGCCAGACAGATCACCAATGGTCTTTTCAGCTCTTCTTGTACCTTCTGCAGATAAAAAACCGCCGCTACCAAATCATTTTCCTGATAGCATCCGGCATCCCGGTCTACAAAATAGTACTCCCGTAAATATTCTTTTGCCTCTTTCAGCTTCACGATCACCATCTCTGCCTCCGGTGCTGCCCCGATAAACAGATTCTCCGGATTTGCTCCTCCGCATGCCACACTTGCAACAAAAGTGCCATGTCCGTCCGTATCAAATGACGGAACGGTTTCCTTGGGATTCTCACTTAGGATTGCCTGATTGATTTGTTCCTTCGTATATTCACTTCCATATCCGATTTCCCGTGGCGCTGTTCCACTTTGTTCTTCCTGATCCCAGATTCGCTGGATCCTGGTCGAACCATCCAGATTTCGGAAAATGGGATCCAGATAGTTGATCCCAGTATCAATGATCCCAACCAGAACTCCTTCACCACTCAGTTCCAGACCAGGTATATTCTGAACCGCAGCAATTCCCGCCTGCTGGATTGCTGCCATATCCAGTGTTGTATAACACTTCGGAACCATTGTATAAGGATAATCGGCAAGTGACTTTTTTCTGTCTTCACTCTGGTCAATATAAAAAAGCTCAAAACCGTATTTCAACGGTATCCGGCATCCGTTTTCCAAAGGAAAGTTTTTCCCAAGAGCACCGGTATCCCTCATCATAAAATCCCTGTATTCTTCTGACAGGATCTTTTCTTTACATTCTTCCTGTAGCATAAAAATCCCTCATATACTTTCTTTTGGAAAATATATGAGGGATTTTTCTTTCTTATTACTATGATACTGGACGGTTACGCATTTTGCACTCCATATCCATTCTTTATTCGGTACGTTTCTTTTCAATATCCTCGTAGAAGGAAGTCACTTCTTTTCCTTTTTCCAGGGTACTTACATTCGGACCGCTCTTGAATACGATTTTCAGAAGAATTGGTGTGATGATCGTTGTGATCACTACCACGATGATAACCGGTCCGAGGAAATTGCCGCCCAGCATACCGAGTGCTTCTCCCTTGCTGGCAACGATCAGCGCAACCTCACCACGGGAGATCATTCCGACACCGATTCGTGCACACTGATAATTCTTATATCCACACATCTTCGCACCAAGGGCACAGCCAACGATCTTTGTCAGGATCGCAACAATGGTAAGCGCCACTGCAAAGCCTACAATTGCAGCACTCATCTTCGGAAGTTCTACCTTCAGCCCGATACTTGCGAAAAATACCGGTGAAAGCAGCATATAAGACATGGTATCAAATTTCTTCAACACGAAATCAGATTTACTTGTATTGGAAATGATCAGTCCGGCGATAAATGCACCGGTGATATCTGCAACACCGAAGAATTTCTCTGCCACATAAGCCATCAACAGACAGAATACAAATGCCATAATCGCATGACGTCTGAGTCCCTTTTCCGCCTGATCTGTCCACTTTTTAAATATCTTGTAAAAGATCAGTCCGATCACACCTGCAAATGCGAAGAATGCAACAATCTTCAGTAATACAACTGAAATCTTTACTGATTCATCTGCCATACTTGTTACCAGTGTCAGTGCAATGATACCAAGCACGTCATCAATGATCGCAGCTCCAAGAATCGCATTTCCGGATTTGGTTTTTAATTTACCAAGTTCTTTTAATGTCTCTACCGTAATACTTACGGAAGTTGCTGTCAGGATAACACCGATAAAGATATTCTGCAAAAATACGTTGCAGGATGCATCGGATGCGATCACATCCGGACGGTTAAAGAACATTGCAGTCGCATAACCGCCGATCAGTGGAACGATAACACCTATCAGTGCAATAACGAAGGATGCTTTTCCACTTGCCTTCAATTCCTGTATATCCGTTTCCAAACCTGCACAAAACATCAGCACGATAACACCGATCTCCGCAACGTTATGTATAAAGCTTGTCTCTGTCAAGATCCCAAGCATCGCCGGTCCAAGAAGAACTCCTGCAAGAAGTGCCCCTACAACCTGTGGCATCTGTACCTTTCTGGTCGCAAGACCAAGTGCTTTAGTACAAAGTAAAATAATTGCAAGATCCAGTAAATACTTATAAGTCTCCATTCTCTCTCACTCCTGTTTATATCTTGTTTTTTTAGACACATTGTCTAATGTACACCTTTTAATACAATTTTTCAACAAAAAAATACCCGTAAATCTTAAATTTACGGATATTTCCCATTCTATTTTTGTATGATCGCCATGTTTTTTTGATATATGAAGGTTATGATGTTGGGGCAAAAGGTATTTTGACCCCTTTGATACCAGATTGCTACGTGCTTTGCACCCTCGCAATCCTCAGGTTATTGTTATACTTAGTGATGCTCAAGCCTTGGTACAGACTGGCTTCTCAGCTCGATCAGCGGTCCTCCGGTTCCTTCGATATATGCCTCCGTGATCGTCACTTCCCCGATGCTGTCATCCTTCGGAATCTCATACATAATATCCAGCATGAATTCTTCAATGATCGCACGCAGTGCACGGGCTCCGGTATCCTTCTTCATTGCCTTTCTTGCGATCGCATGAAGTGCACCATCATCGAATTTCAGATTGACCTCATCCAGTGCCAGAAGCTTCTGATACTGCTTGAGGATCGCATTTTTCGGCTCTTTTAATATCTGAACCATCATCTCTTCATCCAGTCCCTGAAGCGTAAATACGATCGGGAGACGTCCCAGAAATTCCGGAATCATTCCGAAGTTACGCAGATCTTCTGTCGTCACCTTCTCCAGTATTTTCTTATCATGATCATATTTGTCTTTCAGATCCGCTCCAAACCCGATAGAAGAATTCTTCATCAGTCTTTCCTTGATGATCTGCTCAAGATCCGGGAACGCACCGCCACAGATAAAAAGAATATTCTTTGTATTGACTGTAGTGAGCGGAACCATCGCATTCTTACTATTGGCTCCTACCGGCACTTCCACTTCGCTGCCTTCTAACAGCTTTAACATTCCCTGCTGTACGGATTCTCCGCTGACATCTCTCTGGCTGGTATTCTTCTTCTTCGCAATCTTGTCGATCTCATCGATAAAGATAATTCCCTGTTCCGCCTTATCTACGTCGTTGTCCGCAGCTGCAAGGAGCTTTGATACTACACTTTCAATATCATCCCCTATGTAGCCGGCCTCGGTAAGAGAGGTCGCATCTGTAATTGCAAGCGGCACATCCAAAAGTTTTGCCAGTGTCTTTACCAGATACGTCTTTCCAGAGCCGGTAGGTCCGATCATCAGCATATTGGATTTCTCGATTTCAATCTCATCCATTGTATCCGTTGCCACTCTTTTATAATGATTGTATACAGCAACCGACATTACCTTCTTGGCGTATTCCTGTCCTACTACATATTCATCCAGTTTCGCTTTGATCTTATGCGGAGCAGGAATATCCTTGATATTCAGGATCGATTCTTTTTCTTCTTCCGGCTTTTTCTTTTTCACACGCTGGCTCTTCGGGATCTGTGCATCCATGTCTCCAAATCCCATCATCGGTCCCATGTTCATAAACTGGCTGTAATCCATCCCGCCAAAATTCATATTGTTCATTGCATCAAAGCTTTTTTGCATACAGTCCGGACACACGCAGATATTGTTCGGAAGATCGATCATCTTTCCGGTCACACTCTCCGGTCTGTGACAGATGAAGCAGACCTTTTCATAGCGATCTTCGTTATTTTCTTTTTTGTCTGTATTTTCTACCTCACCGGTTACTTTCTCAACTGTCTTGTCCTTCTGGTCATTTTCTGCCATTGGCTGGTCCTCCTTTTCTCGGTCGTATTCAGACAGATTCCTCTGTCCTTCTTATTCGATTTCCACCCCTGCAAGTTCTATAAACTCTTCCTCTGAAATGATCGGCACTCCAAGTTCTTTCGCCTTTCTGTTCTTGGAAGAAGCAGACTCTACATCATTGTTGATCAGATAATTTGTCTTCTTCGTTACAGATCCGGTCACTTTTCCACCCATCTTCTCAACCAGTTCTTTTACCTCATTCCGGTTTGCAAAATGATTCACGCTGCCAGTGACAACGAAACTCATACCTGCAAACTTCTGTTCTTCTGCCATCTCTTCCGGCTGGATCTCCAGTTCTCCGAGAAGGAGCTTAAATTCCTTTTTTCTTTCCTCTGATATAAAATATTTTACAAATGCCGCCGCAAGCACCGGACCTACCCCCTGGATATTACTCAGTTCTTCTTCCGATGCTCCTGTCATTTTTTCCACATCATTTTTAAAATGGCGGCAGATCAGTTTTGCATTTGCGAGACCGATTCCTGCAATCCCAAGTCCATATACCACTTTAGCAAGTGTTGTGCTTCTCGCCTTATCCACGCTTGCGATCAGGTTCGCATAGGATTTTTCTCCAAAGCCTTCCATCGTCTGAATTTCTTCCTGATAGGAATCCAGATGGAAGATATCTCTGTATTTGTGAATGAATCCTCTCGCAATAAATTTCTCCAGTGTCGCCTCAGAAAGCCCGTCAATATTGAGTGCATCCCTGCTGACAAACAATGCAAAGGATTTGATTCTTTTTGCCTGACACATCGGATTTGTGCAATACAACGACTTTGCATCATTCATCTGACGGATCTCCGTAGCTCCACCACAAACCGGACAGACTTTCGGGATCTCAATATTATCACTGCCGGTCAGATTCTTTGCAATCTGCGGAATGATCATATTCGCCTTATAGACTTCGATCGTATCCCCGATTCCCAGATGCAGCTCCTCCATAATACTTAAATTGTGTACACTTGCACGGCTTACCGTTGTTCCTTCCAGCTCTACCGGTTCAAAGATCGCTACCGGATTAATAAGCCCTGTTCTTGATGGACTCCATTCAATCTCCAGAAGGTGCGTCTCGCGGATCTCATCTGCCCATTTGAAAGCAAAAGAATCACGTGGGAATTTTGCCGTTCTCCCAAGCGACTGCCCATACGCAATGTCATCATATACAAGAACCAGACCATCTGACGGAAAATCATTTTCTATGATCTTTTCTGCAAAAAATGCAACCTTCTCATCCAGTTCTTCCCTTGTCACCAGATAATGCTCCACCACATCAAATCCCTGATGTTCCAGCCAGTCAAGCTGTTCTTTTCTGGAATTGTGGAAATCCACATTTTCTGCACGTACCAGGGTAAATGCATAGAATTTTACGTTTCTCTGTGCCGTGATCTTGTTGTTCAGCTGGCGGACAGAACCACTGCACAGATTCCGTGGATTTTTATATTTTGCATCCACGTCATCAATTTCTTCATTGATCCGCTCAAAATCTTTGTAACCGATCACTGCTTCCCCTCGCAGGATCAGTTCCCCTTTATACGGAATATGAAGTGGCACGTTTTTAAATACTTTCGCATTGTTGGTAATGACCTCACCGACTTCCCCATTTCCTCTTGTAACTGCCTTAAAAAGTTCGCCGTCACGATAGGTCAAAACGATCGTCAGACCATCCATCTTCCATGAGATCACAGCCATCTGGTCTCCGACAAATTCCTTCAGCCTTGCCACTTCTTTTGTCTTGTCAAGAGAAAGCATCGGTGACTCATGACGTTCTTTCGGAAGCTCACTTAATACTTCATATCCTACATTCACCGTCGGACTGGAAGCCATAACGGTTCCCAGCTCTTCTTCCAGACCTTTCAGTTCATCATACAGCGCATCATACTCATAATTGCTCATAATTTCCTGCGCATCCTGATAATAAGCTTTTCCGGCTTTATTCAGAAGCTCTACCAGCTCCTGCATCCTTTTCATCTTATCCATATCCAAATCCACACTTTTAATTATTGTTCCACGGTGTCGGCTCTGACTTTGAATCCCTGATCAGCTCATAGAGTTCATTCAGTTCCTGATCCGTAACCTTCCGGTATTCTCCCGGCTTTAAATTACCAAGTTCGATATTCATGATCCGCACTCTCCGCAGCTCCTTTACCTCGTAGCCAAGTGCCTCACACATCCGGCGGATCTGCCGGTTGAGTCCCTGTGTCAGAATGATCTTAAATTTATATTTTCCAAGCTTTTCTACCTGGCATGGTCTTGTGACAGTATCCAGGATCGGGACACCGCCTGCCATCTCCTTGAGAAATTCATCTGTCACGGGCTTATCAACTGTAACTTTATATTCTTTTTCATGTTTATTTGCCGCACGCATCATCCGGTTGATAATGTCGCCGTTGTTCGTCATCAGAAGCAGCCCTTCCGAATCCTTATCCAGACGTCCTACATAAGTAATCCGTACCGGATAGTTAAGGAAACGTACAATACTGTCTCTCTCCCGTCTTTCCTCAGTACAGACAATTCCACGCGGCTTATTGACCGCAAGCACGATCATCTCTTCCTGTCTGGATACCTGCTTTTTCCCAATCCGGACAACCTGCCACGGCTCTACCTTCATTCCGGTCTCTGCACGCACACCGTCAACCGTCACCTGTCCGGCTGCTATCAGTTTATCCGCTTCCCTTCTGGAACATACACCAGCTTCACTTAAATATTTGTTCAGCCGGACCGGTCCTTTATTTTCCGTGTCCAGAAACTGCTTTTCTATTTTATTTGCCATGTTTTTCTCCTGTTAATTCTCATCCAGTACCCCCGCCAGCATCCGATCTTCAAAGAATGTATTGGCATTATACAGGAACAGCACATCATCAAACTGTTTATCTGACATCACAGAACTTAATTTACCGGTATAATAACGAGGGTCGATCACAACGATTTCCCGGTAATACGGAGCCAGAAGCGGAAGAAAACAGTTTGCATATGAATCTTTGAACACCAGAAGTCTGCGTTTTTCTGTCTGTGTTGACTGGATATCGATCATTGCATGATTTCCACCGAAGAATACGGAATATTGATCTCTCTCATCCAGTTTGGATGAATCATACATAGAAGCACTCTTTTTCTGTTCTTCCACATAATTGACTGCAACCTGTGGTGCATCCGCACTCTTTGGCAGATAAATATAGATTGGTTCCTTATAATCTGTCTCATATCCACTCTTTGCGGATAACGTTCCGTTAAAAGAATCCGATACCGCATAGGCTTTCATCTTAATTTCTTCACTCTTATCCAGTCCAAGCTGTGTCTTTGCTCCCTGGAATGCATACCATGCACCAAGAGAAGTCCAGTGATGATCCGTGTGATAATAAATTGCTTCATCCTTGTGAGCATCCAGTACTTTTTCTGCATCGATCCAGTCATAAGAATCTCCAAGTTCTGCCTTTACACGGCTGATCTGTCTGCTCTGACTGGCAGTCACCGCAAATGCCGGAAGCTTGTCCTCCATAACATTTGCCGCATTCGGAACCAGCATCATATGCATCTGGATATCCGGATAACGCTCTTTAAAATTCTTCATTGCATCCAGATTCTCTTTCAGATCACTTTCATCTGCCACAGCAACATCTTCCATCAGATAATGATCCTTTCCTTTGAAAACACCACCTTCTTCTGTCCTCCCCGCCACACTGTCCGCAAATGTCTTGATTCTTACCCAGGTATCTCTTCCTGCAAACTGATCCGATACATACTCCTCGTACTGCTCCATAAACCTTCCGGAAGCAATTCCGGAAAGAGAAATTTCCGGTTTCTGCGCCAGCATACGCATTTCTTTTTCTGACATCTGCCTGTCTTTATGCATAAGGTTTACTCCGCAGCTGAGAATAAGGACTCCCAGAAATAAAAACGCACATACTGCCTGGATCTGTTTTTTCCCTCCTGGCAGAAAATACTTTGTTCTGTTTTTTTGTTTATTATTCTTTCCTTCTACCATTGTCTTTCCTTAAAATCTAAAATATAAAAATGGATTGTAACTTTCTGTCACCAGATATGCCACACACAGCACAAACAGTCCTGTCATCAGGCAGCCTGCCAGAACCGTATGCGGTCTTTCTTCATTAAATACCAGCCGCTTTCCGAGCAGATGCATAAACGGTGTACTTCCTATGATCCCTGCCACCCAGAAGAGCCAGTTTCGCATGATCAGGTACAATGCCTGGCTGTCCATAAATCCGGTTGCACCCTGTCCGAACATATTGCCGATCCAGGTAAGTGCACTTCCGAGTGTCGGGCTGAAGAACAGTACCCAGCCGAGCATGACCAGAATCATTGTGTAAAGTGTCTGGACTGCCTCCGGCAGCTTTGCAAGTATTTTTCCTGTAAAATATTTTTCAGTAATGAGGATCACTCCGTAGAAGAGCCCCCATACTACAAAGTTCCAGCTTGCCCCATGCCAGAGACCGGTCAGGAACCATACGATCAGAAGATTCAGTAAATGCCGCGGAACCGTTACCCTGTTTCCTCCAAGCGGAATATACACATACTCGCGGAACCATGATCCCAGCGAAATATGCCATCTTCTCCAGAACTCGGTAACACTTTTGGAAATATACGGATAATTGAAGTTCTGCATAAACTCAAATCCGAACATCTTTCCAAGTCCGACTGCCATGTCCGAATAACCGCTGAAATCGAAATAAATCTGGAAAGTGTAGGCAAGACATCCAAGCCATGCAGTCACTACTGACATTCCATCCATCGCCGCGATATTTTCATAAATCGAACCAATCGTATTCGCCAGAAGCACCTTCTTTGCCAGTCCTATCACAAAGAACCAGGCACCGTATCCAAACTTCGTCAGTGATTCCTTTCTTTCACGCAGTTGTCTCTCCACATCTGCATACTGTACGATCGGACCTGCGATCAGCTGTGGGAACATTGTAACATAGGTTCCGAAATCAATCAGATTTACCTGTACGTCTACATTTCCCCTATATACATCAATGATGTAAGACAATGTCTGGAAAGTATAGAAAGAAATTCCGATTGGGAGCTCCAGTTTTCTATATGGAATATAGAACGGAAGGATCGCATTTAAATTTGTCACGATAAATCCGTAATATTTGAAAAATCCAAGAATAAACAGGTTTACAACGATCGTAAAGATCAGACTGCGCACCTGCGATTTTCTTCCTGCTTTTAATGCAATGTCCATTCCGCAAAAATAATTGAACAGAATGGAAATCAGCATCAGGAAGATATAGACCGGCTCTCCCCACGCATAAAATATGAGGGAAGCGATCAAAAGTACCACATTTTTTACCTTACGCGGCACCAAATAATATACCAACAGTGTAATTGGCAAAAATGTAAACAAAAATACCAGACTACTAAATAACATAACTTTTTCGTTTCCTTTTATCTACTTCAGGCTCTTTGTAAACGCCTTTTCTACAGTTTCAGCTTTTGGTGAAATAACAAAAAGCACGTATGTACCTTTCGTCTTAATGATCGAAGCATCCAGAAGCTTTACCTGCTCGGCCCCATATCCTTCAAAATTATCGAGCTGTGTCTTTTTTCGCTGTTCTGCGGCTTTCTCAACTGCCTCTGCCTCATTCTCGTCCTTTGTTTTCACCAGAAGGAGCTCGTTGACTCCCATTGTTTCATTCGTATAATACAGTGTTATATCTTCATAATCCTTTGGATTGATCCCATAGAATCTCTTGATCTCCTGGGTTCCGGCAAGTGTCATGTTCTTGTCATCTGCCGCATCCACAACCGCTTTCTGTACATCTGCAAACGGTGTATCGCTGTCTCCCTTAGACTGAAAGATCAGACCGATATAGATAAGCAAAATAATTACCATCCCAGCTCTGATATTACGCAGAACTGTAAATTCCCCTTTTTTCTTTGTCATATTCCGGCCACCTCCGCCATATGTTCTGCCCAGATTGGATAATACTCCGCCTTCATATGCTCGCCATCCTGCTCATAATACTCATCTTTTACGATCTCTGTATTATCGATAAATGTAATTCCTTCTTCATCACACATTGCTTTAAGTGCGGTATTATAATCCGGAATCTTGGCATAAACCGGCTCTTCTTCTTCTTTTTGAGCGGAAACAGGAAGAACACAGTTGATATAGAGCACTGCATCGGGCATCTGCTCACGCACATTTGCAAGTACCGCTTTGTATTTTTCAATAAATGCATCTGTATCTCCATCTGTTCCGGAAATGTCATTCAGTCCAAGTGCCAGAAAGAGGACTTCCGGCTTTAACTCTGCTGCTGTCCTGATCAGATCACCGGTCTGATCAAGGTGCATTCCCTTTTCCGCTACAACCTTAGAAGTATCAAGCACATCATATACGGTAAAACCGGTTGTGATCGAATCTCCGAGAATCACCGCATGCGCAAATTTTTCGGACAACGGACGGTTCTGCCAGTCCTCTGTCGCCTGTTTTTCTTCTTTCTCAATATTTGAAATTTTGGTCTCCACCTCAGATACATCTGCTTTTTCTAACTTCTTGATTGCTTTTACTCCTGCTGATGTATTCACCTTATCTGTTCCAAGATGCGAAAGACCAATACTTACGATTACAGTCAGTACAACAACCGTTCCTGCAATTTCCATCAGAATTTTTTTTCTTCTTTCTTCTGCCTGATTTTCTTTCTCCATCGTTCTTTTCTTCATGCTATGCATCCTATCTTTTATTAAAATATGAGTTTCATTTTCATTGAATCATGTGATAAATACTCTAACCTATTCATTTTACTTTCTTCTATTATAAAAGTCAAATCTTTAATAATGCCAAAATCACCAAATGTGCAGGGTAAAACACGTAAAAAAAATACTTTTTCACAAGAAAATGTTTCTGTGATTTTTTTCCGTTATAAAATACCAAAACACAGCCTCCCGCTGCCAGTACTGCAATCATTGCCCCTGCTCCAGCTGCGATTCCTGCAACTCCCGGAAGTTCTGCTGTCACCGTAATCCCCAGAACAAGTGCTGCAATAAAAAAAGCCTTTTTCCGGCGCTTTGGATCCTCTCCTGCCCGGTAAAACCAAAGCGTATACAATGGAGCCAGAATTGCCCAGTCACAGATACTGCTTACTGCTATAATTCCCAATACAACCAGACTTTTCTTTCCCGGATCTGATATTTTTTCCTCTGCGATCATCAGACACAGGCACAGAAAAAGTGTAAATATCATATTTAAAGTATACCACGGTGCCAGATGATTCCGCGCAAATGCCAGATAATACGGAAGCTGTGAAATGACAGCAAAGATCAGCAGTCTTCCGGCATATTTTTTTACTGACCTTGTATAACGGTATCCTTCAACCAGAAACCAGCACATGACCGGTGCTGTAAAATAACCGATATCCTTTAGTGCTTCGCAGGCAAAGGTTCCTGGTTGCAGAAATATATTTGCAACGTGATTGAGCAGCATAGTAAACACTGCAATGTATTTGATCTGATCCCGGTTTAATTCTATTTTCATCTTGTTATCCATCCTTTTTCTTTCCCGTATTGTATCAAATTCTTATGCATATCTCAAGATTTATGCTATACTGATACTATTACACTGATGACGGGAGGAAGTCTATGCTTATTTTTTCTCTGGATACAAAAAAATGCATGAACGCACTTTTACTGCATCCTGCATTTGATTCCTTTTTATTTATTGAAGGAGATATCACAACTTTTAATACCTTTCAATTTAACGGACGACTGAAAAAAGATTTCTTCAGTGCTGAAGAAAAAGAAGCTCTGGATGACCGGGAATATGCTCTCTGGAGGGAACTTCGCGAGTTTTGCCTTTCTCTGATCAAAGGAAAGCGTACTCCGCTGGGATTTCATTTTGTTCTTTCTATGTCAGCACCGAATATTGCACGGCTTCTCGAACAGGAACATCTTTCATTTGCTCCGGCAGATGTGCAGGGACTGTACCTGAATTTTAAATATGACGGGACAAAACTTAGCTGTACGACAGGAACATCTATGAACCTGTTCACGCTGGACAAATCACTGGAACAGGCATGGGACAAGATGGCGCAGCGGATTTTTGCGAAGTACGAGATTCCGTTTGAGGTTGAGTAAAATTTTGAAAATAGTGGTGAGACAAAGAGCATAAAATACTGTATGCGGTATTTTATGCTCTTTGTCTTTCTATCTCGTTGGCAAAATTCTTACACAATACCTCAACTCGGAATTGCAAGAGGACGGTCGGCGGGTTCCGGAAAATCCGGAACCTTGGACCTGGTTCTGGGTAAATTCAGATATATGTTCCGTTTCTTATATGTGGGTAATGATTCCTGTCAGTAATTCCTGGAATTGCTCAGCCACCCGGTCGGCGGTTTGTTGAACTTCCTGGTGGTTCAGATGTTGTGATGTCATGCCGGCGGCGAGGTTGGTGATACAGGAGATGCCACAGACTTCGATTCCCATGTGGCGGGCAGCGATCGTCTCGCAGGCGGTGCTCATGCCTACGGCATCAGCCCCACAGGTGCGGTACATACGGATTTCTGCCGGAGTTTCATAAGATGGACCGGTAAGCTGAAGGTATACACCTTCTTTCAGAGGAATGCCGAGTTTTTGGGCTTCTTTCTTTATGATCTGCTGCATCCGTTTACTATAAGCTTCACTCATATCCGGAAAACGGGTTCCAAGTTCTTCGACATTGGCACCGATCAGTGGATTAGGGATTCCACTCATAATCTGGTCTGTGATGAGCATGAGATCGCCCGGATGAAATCCGGTATTGATTCCGCCTGATGCATTGGTAAGAATCAGCTTCTTTGCGCCTAACATTCCCATCAACCGCACCGGAAGCACCACATCTGTTACCGGATACCCTTCATAATAATGCACACGTCCCTGCATGATCACAACCGGAACTTCTTTTACATAACCAAATACAAATTGTCCTTTATGTCCCACAACTGTCGACACCGGAAAACCTTCAATTTCTGTATATGGAATGATCTGTTCTATCTTGATTTTTGATGCGTATTCGCCAAGACCGGAGCCCAGAATCACTGCCACTTCCGGTTTAAAATTCGTTTTTTGGAGAATGCTTTTCCGGCATATTTCCAGCTTTTCATAAATTTCATTGCTCATACAGAATTCCTCTTTTCTATTATTCTTCAGAGTCAATCCTCTCTGTTTGTAGTTTCTTTATTTCAGCATTTTGCAAATTTTATCTTTTATAGAATCATCGGCAAATGCAGTATCAATTGCATTTTTCATCATCTGAAGGATTTCTTCGTCCCGGATTCCATAATTTTTCTGAATAAATTCCAGTTCTTTCGTAAGGCTGGTGTTACTTACCGTTCGGTTATCTGTGTTGACCGATACTTTTAAGCCTGCATCCAGAAATTCCCGCATCGGATATTCCGCCATGCTGTTTACAGATTTGGTCTGTAAATTGCTGATCGGACACATCTCGATACCAATACCTGCTTTTTTTGCCATTTTCCGGATCTCCTGGTTGCCACGCATCGCGATCCCATGCCCGATCCTTCCAGCTCCCACGTTTATCGAATCTATGACATTCTGTGGATTTCCACATTCTCCGGCATGGAGTGTAAATGGCATTCCCATCTTCTTTGTCTCTGTAAAAATATCCATAAATTCAGACATCGGATACAATGCTTCTGCTCCTGCAAGATCTGCTGCACAAACTCCGGATCCCAGATATTCTCTTGCCGTCTTGATCATCCGCATATTATCCTCAGTGCTGTGATGCCGCATTGCACAGACGATCACACCATACTCGATTCCAAAATCTTTTTTCCCCTGCTCCATTCCGCTGATTACTGCTTCGATCACCTTCCGGCTGTCCATCTTTTTTGTCTCTGACAGAAGTGGAGCAAAACGGATCTCCGCATAACAGACATTTTCTTCGTTCATCTGGGAGAGCAGATCATACGCAGCTCCGGAAAGTCCCTCTTCATCCATAATACATCTGCCGGGAAGGTCAAATTTTTCCAGATATTCATTCAGACTTGTACAGTTTTCTGAAACACTGAGTTCTTCAGGTCTTACAGTTCTTCCAAGCCTTTTTTCAATAAATGATCTGCTAAGAGAACCGTCCAGATGACAGTGAAGCTCAATCTTCGATAATTCTTTCAAGGTTTCCTGTGTCATTTTTCATTCCTTCTCTTTTTCCTTTTCTTCAAAAATCTTCTTTTGGAGTCTGAGTCCTTTCTCATTCTGTAAGATTGGATGGTCCGAAACCTTTTGGCAACATTTCTTTCAAGGTATAGATATCATAATGCTTTGCATCTACTGCAAGAATGATCTGAAATGTCTCCGGATCGCAGAATTCCATCATGACCTGCCTGCATACTCCGCACGGCGGTGCATACTCTGTCACAACACCGCCCTTTCCTCCTACAATACAGATTGCATCAAATTCTTTTACTCCTTCGCTGACTGCCTTGAAAAACGCGGTACGCTCCGCACAGTTTGTCGGTGTATAAGCCGCATTTTCAATATTGCATCCCGTATATATCCGTCCATTCTTTCCAAGCAGCGCAGCTCCCACTTTAAAGTCAGAATAAGGGGTATAAGAATATGCAAGCTGAGAAAGCGCGATTTCTATCATTTTTTTAATTTGTTCTTTTTTCATTCTCTTTTTCCTGCTTTTTCTTGCTAAATAAGTTCATTCAGAATCGAATGTCCGATCGTTCCTTCCGGCATTTTTACACCAAAATTATCTGTGATCGTTGCCCCGATCACTGCAAAGGTATTTTCCTCCATAATCACGCCACCCTCATCCATCTTTTTGGAATACGCCAAAAACGGTACATATTCCCGTGTATGATCGGTTCCTTTGTAGGTCGGATCGTTTCCATGATCGGCGGTAATAATAAGAAGATCATCCTCCCGCAGATCATCCAACAAAATTCCAAGATTTTTATCAAATCTCTCAATCTCATGTCCGTAGCCAACCGGATCGCGCCGGTGTCCCCACTGTGCATCAAAATCAACCAGATTTACAAAGCACAGTCCGTCAAAATCTTTTTTGCAAATCTCAATGGTCTGCTCCATTCCATGCACGGAGCTGTTGGAATGATACGATTCTGTGATTCCTTCCCCGCAAAAGATATCATGGATCTTTCCGACTGCGATCACATCCTTTCCCGCATCTTTCAGTGCATCAAGTGCAGTCTTTCCGGTCGGCTCAGGCATTAGTAATGGCATTAATCAGTAGCTTTAAGAACAGAGTAATAGACCCAAAGACAATAGTTTTCGGTGAAGTAGGGCTTGCAGGAGAAGTAAGAGCGGTATCACAGGCAGACAAAAGAGTACAGGAAGCTAAGAAACTTGGTTTTACAACGTGCATAATGCCTGCTGTATCCAAGAAAAATCTTACAGAAATCACTGGAATCAATATAATTGGGGTAAATAATATAAAAGAAGCTGAAGAACTTATTTAAAAAAGTTGACAACTGATATTCGTTAGATTAGAATAACAAGGTAAGAAAAAGTCCAAAAGGACAATAAAATAATAAAAGCGTTGATAGAGACAGTAGTTGCCTTGCATAAATAATGCATAGTGAACGTTATAGAGAGTTCGGATAAGGTGGAAGCCGAATACAAGTAGCAGGTATATGAACATCACTCTGGAGTTGCAGCCCAAAGAACGTATAAAGTTTAGTAGGCGCTGACGGTATCCACCGTTAAAGGGAACACATA
>OHAC01000226.1_pt1 | contig 61101 bp, 61 predicted proteins | sample 1577051 | NCBI WGS metagenome assembly OHAC01 (sample SAMEA3541499, study PRJEB24748) | human gut metagenome | biome: human gut; feature: human-associated habitat; material: faeces | place: China | collected 2012 | reverse complement strand
TGATCGTATCTGTGGATGGATTGACCGGATTCGGGGATGCGATTCATGCAGTATTTCCACAAGCGGAGATCCAAAGGTGTATTGTGCATCAGATTCGTTATTCTACAAAATTTATCTCTTACAAAGATTTAAAACCATTTATGGCGGATTTAAAGCTGGTTTACAAAGCTGATACAGAAGATCTTGCACTCACAGCCTTGGAAGATCTGGAAGAAAAATGGGGCAAAAAATACCCTGCTTCCATTGGATCCTGGAGAAATAACTGGACACAATTATCCACATATTTTAAATATCCATCTGAGATACGTAAATTAATATACACTACAAATTCCATCGAAAATTTTAACCGCCAGCTACGCAAGGTTACGAAATCCAAGACTATTTTTCCGACCGATGATGCACTTTTCAAGATGCTCTATCTGGCAATGATGGATGCTACAAAAAAATGGACCGGAAAGGCTTGGGACTGGGGTCTGACACTGGATCAGTTATGCATCTATTTTGGGGATCGGATCCAGCCAGAGGATATCGATTAAGCACAGATTCAATCGCATATCAAGGGTAAATAAACGCCCGATTTTCTCGGGCGCCCTTGACATGCAATAGAATCCATGCTACTAAATAAACAACAGGCTGAACAGCAAAGTATGCCATTCAGCCCATTACATTATATTTTTGTATTCTATAAACCTATGATTTTATCATCAATCTGAGAGGTTTACACAGAATAATTTACACTACCTCATTTGCGTACCAATTGGAATAATTGTTTTCACTATATTCATTCCACGTTGTTTCATCACTTGTATAAATGAGCGTTCCATTTACACGGACACTATTGTCTTCCAATAGTTGACGGAATTCTTCCAAATGCTCTTCCTTTTGCGGATCATCAGAATCGCGTTTTAGAAGAATTGTAATGAATAGCACAGTATCTTTATGCTGAATAGAATTGCCTTTGGCTGTACTTGATGATTAAGCCAGTCTGTAATATTGCTCTTTGTAGCTTCTTGGATATTCCGTTGAGATTCACCTTTCTGTCCCTCCAAAATAAAAAGATTCCATGCATGATACAATGTCTCTTATACCATTGTAACTGAATGAAATCTTTTCGTTGTACCCATATTTGTATTATTTTGTGTATTTTATAATGTCTCCTGGTTGCATATCCAGTAATTCGCATACTGTTGTTAATACGTTAATCCCTATCATGTCTCCTTTTCTCATTTTCTGTATTGCATCTTGACCGATTAGCTTTTCTTTTCTTAATGTGGTTTGCGTGTACCCTTCTTTTTTTAGCATGTCTAGCACATCAATTTTATATGTCATTTTTCCCATTTTAATCACCCAAATAACTTTCTATTCTTTCTGATCTGTTTTTAAATTGGTAGCGGATTTGAATTTTATATTGTTTTTTATTTCATTGGCTTCGACTTTTAATTGGTATTCTTTCTGCTCGTTCAGTAACTTGCCTATATTTACATTCTTTCCACGTTTTATTTCTGCTTGATATTCCTTGATCTGCTTATTTTTCTTCCGACAATATTCAGAGCACAAATTAGTTGGTGTAGGACTAGAGAATACACGTCCGCAATATACACAGATTTTCTTTTTCTCTTTTCGGCGTTGCGCTTTTTTAATATCTTGCCCAGATATCTTGTTATATCCTTCTTTGTGTTTCCGTTGCCACTCTAGTACCGCCTCTCTTTGACACTCATCCGAGCAATATTTTTGTCTACCTGAATTGACGATATATTCAGCTCCGCACCATTTGCATTTATCTACGCTTCCAATTGGTCGAGCAGCTCCTCCCCTCTTCCTTGCTCTTGCGCTTGCTTCTTTTTGTCGAATTTTGCGACATTTTGGGCAATAGGACGCACGCGGACCACCAAGAAATTCAACTCCGCACAATTTACACGTCCTTGTACGCATTACATTACTCTTCAAAGCTTTCGCACAATCATCACAATAAAATTTATCAGAACCTCCGTGAAAGGACTTGCCACATTTAATGCAGGCCTTTTCTGTTCTATTCATTTTTCTCCCCTTCCTCCTTATTTTTCAATAGTTGTTCTGGATTCTGTTTCATAGCATCCATATACATCCGAAAAGCTCTTTCAGCAGCTACCGTCTTAGTTTGTCCAAGGCTTTCACAGAATTGCTCAAATTCCTCATACAATGCTCTGTCGAGATATAAATTCAAATATCGCCCGTCTTTCTTTGGTCTAGGCATCTTGCATCACCTGCTTTCTTCAAGTTGACAAGTTTTACAATATCCCAATATTTGGAAATATCTTTAATCATTTTCTCAGTTAATTCATTTTCGTTTATTCTTAAAATATCGCAAATAGAATCTGCTGTAATAATAATTCCGCAATCTGTATGAGATAACTGCCATAACGTAAGCATATTGTTTCCAGCGTTTATCCATGCATTGTCGTCATAGACAAAGGTTGCATTTTTATCATTTTCAAAATGTCCATAATCACATCCATGAATCAGTGCATTTAAAAATTCAGCTCCTGAATTGCAATCATTTGTGCAGATATAATATTTTCCGCTTCTTTTAGGAACAAAATTGTAGTGGCTATCTTTGTTTTCGTACTCTTTTAACTTTGGAAAATTCTCTTCATAATAACTTTTTGTAATACTATCATTACATATAATAGTCGTGCCTCGCTTCTTTAATGCTAAATCTAAAGCCATATTCGATTTTCCAGTTCCGCTTTTACCAATAATTATAGTTTTATTCTTTTTAAGTTTCACCATGACTTTGTTAATACCTTCCTTTTTTTGTATTCCATTTTTAGCTTGATATTCTTCTACCCATTCCTTCCATGTTTCCAGGATTGTATCTATATTGTCTTTTAGTATTTGGTATGCCCAAGAATTCCCCTCGTATATCATAAATTGCAGCGTATATAATTTTCTGAGATGCTATATGTCACTTAGAAGGGGACATATCACAGGTAGTGCGCCAACACCTTTTCATTATTTCACATGATTTCGTTTTCTCTTCTTATACCATTTTCTTTGGCGGTAACGAATCCTTTTTTTCTGCCTATGTGGGATTCTTTCTTTTTTCAGTACTGTTACAAGATTTACACCATTCAGGGCATAGTATGTAATCTGTACAATTTTTTCTACTAAATCCAAAATATCCATATTGTCTCCTTCTTAGAAGCCGAATTATTAGGTACGAGACAATATGGTATTTCTCCTCAAGTGAAGATTTTACATTGTCATTATGTATAAATCCTATCCACTTATTTTTTACATCCTATATATATTGCTGAATAACATTACATTTTCACATAATCAATCCGGAACTAAGTTCCGTTTTCACCTGTATTGTTTTCATAAAATTTTTATTCATTCGCAAACTGATACGCTCTACGATATTGTTTCATTTTATCTGCAGGTAATGTAAAATAGGTCTTCACCTGTTTCTCTGTTAATCCATTTTCCAGTCCCAGGAGAATCTCATTAATCTGATCTTCATCTAGTTCTGCGGCATAGCGGAGAATACACTGATTGACAGATCCTGATAAGTCCCATTTTTCAGGATCTTCTATTTCTTTTGATGTACCGAAATTCGGTACATTGGATTTTTCCTCTTCCCTTGGTGACTCTTCCAATCTTTTTTCCATGTTCTGTAATTGTCTCATATCTTTCCTGCTGTTCTCAAACATCTGCAGAAGCTCCTCTTCAGTTGGTTTTGGATCAGCATCAAAATTAAGATATAAGAAATCTTTCTCATTAATTTCACAAACTTTTATACTCTTATCAGTTTTTTCAACCTCCTTGTAAAAAGCCACATCTTTTTTATCAATCGCCTGAAACTCCGGTTTATTTTTGATTGTTCGATAGGTCATTGTTTTCGGATTATATACAACACGTACCGGATGTTTATACCCATTCTTTCCTGCAAGTCGTTGAGATTCTTTCCAAATAGCTGTGTTGAACGGAAGATTTTTTTTATCCATTATCGGATATTGACCTTCAATAAAAATAATGCAAGATTTTCGATTCAGTCTCCTAACTTCTCCTGGGGTCATTAATCCTCTTCCAGCTCTCTGATTATTCAGACTTGAATTGCCATGCATTCCAGTTGTCACTCCATCATTTCTCGTATCAATTGTCATTTCACCTAACAATTTTGAGATATACTCATGCGTAGAGAATGCTGCCGGACCGGAACCCAAATAAATCATAACAGCACAGTTATCCAAGAATACCTCCCACTTATCCTGTGGAAAAATTGCTTTAATCTGAGCAATTGACTGTAAAATAGGAACGATTGACATATTTCTGCTTCGGATTGTGCCCATTAATACCTCTGTATTCGTCGGTTTCGGTCCTGCATAGAATTCATCTGCCCATAGCCTAACATGTATTGGAAGACTACCATTACATTTATGATCTGCAATCCTGATCAGAACATCAAACAACTGTGTGTAAAACATAGAAATCAGAAAATTAAAAGACTGATCATTGTCTGGCATAACCAAAAATAATGCAGTTTTTTTATTCGGATTTCCATCCACACCCAATCCCAAGCTAGGAATATCAATATCATCATCTTCAAACAGTCGTTTCAATGAGGCGGTCTCACATAATCGCAGCATTGCATTCACTATGATAATAATAGAACGAACCGTCTCTGGCGCTCCTTCTTTTAGTTTTCGGTAATCCCGTACCGGTGGATAATCATCTCCATGAATTCCTGCAAGCCTATCCATTTCAATTTGTAATTCCGTCTTCGCATCCTCACCGTCACCAACTTTCTTAGATTCCATGTTTACAAGTTTTAAGATATTGTTAAACATGGATTTTCGTTTTTCTTCTTTTGCTGTTAACCACTCATGGAAGAATATTGCCTGAAGATATAGTGCAGCACCATCATCCCAAAACGGATCACCTTTCATTGCATCTGGCGGTTTTACAGATCCCTGTAAATTTGTAATTAACCGAATTACATCTGTTTCTGTTTCCAGATATCTCATAGGATTCCAACGATCGGACTCCTCTGGATTAATAAAATTGAGAACTTTTACTGTTACTCCATGAGCCTTCAAATATTTTCCATGTTTTCGTAGTAAGTCTCCTTTTACATCCAATATTACGTTTGTTATAAATGCTAACAAAATATTCGTAGTCAACACAGATGTAGTTTTATAGGATCCTGAACCACCAATAACAAGCATATTCATATTTGATACGGTATCATTAGCTATAGCAATATGTTTGCTCAAATAAGTATTATTCTGTTCATTTTTGTTATCTCTTAATGTCTTACTTAACTTCTTTACGTCTGCCCATTGCTCCGAACCATTTTCGACTCCAAAATGATAATTTCGATTCTGATCCAGATAATATGCAATCAACATAATCCATACAACACAAGCCAAACCTATAAAAGCAGGCGTTTTATCTGTCCACCAACTCTGAAATGGATGACTAACAATATACAATAATTTTTTCTGATAATTGTTTATTGTAACACCATCTAATTTAAAAAGACCGCAGCCAAAATAAGCTGCGATCATCATAATTATAAGCACTATGAGAAAGACTCCCCAAGGAGTTTTCCTTTTTTCAATCATCTGTTTCACCTCCAGCTTATTTTGATTTCATCGGTGGCGTTAGTGTTTTTACAGACTTTTTCTGAAATGTTTTTCCAGCGGCTTTTTCAACTTTCTCCTGAGCCCTTGCGGTTGCTTTCTGCTCTCTTTCTGATAGATCGTAATGTTTCCTGAACAATTCATTTGTATTTAACCGATATACTACGCTTATCGGATGAAAATTTCTATCCAAAATCGTTGGTGTGGAATTTTTGTCAAGAAATGCTGTATAAGTTTTTCCTCCCTCAGACAAAAATACATTCTCCTTTTGAACTACTAGGTATTGTATATCTTTCCCATAGGTTCCAGGAATTCTGCTCATAAAAAAGCCTTTTCTATCTGTATCTATCATTTCTTTCTTCACAACATCATCTTTCTTTAATCTATCTACCAAAGTATCCTTATCAATTGTAAGTTTTTGATACATCTTATTGCCTTCATAAAATTCATACCCTTTTCCATCCTCGGCTAATTGAATCTTATTCGTTGATGATTTTTCATACTTCTGATTTGCTTCAGTGACTTTCTCATCTCCAGTATCAATATACTCATCCGTTGACATTTCCGCTGTTTTCTGATAGGTAGACATGTCAATCAAATTCAGATCCGGGATTTTTTCTCCCTTTTTCAGCATGTCTTTCTGATATAATTTGTACCACTGTTCTACTTTTGATGCGTCACTGTTTGCAACCATCATCTGAATCTGACCATCTCCAACCTTCAGATCTGGTAAAACTGTATAATTAATTTTTAATGCTGCAAAATCATCTCTGAAAATATCTTCTTTTCCTTCTAATGGTACACTGAAAATGCTCGTTCTTCCATCTGTAAATGCCTTCAGGCTTTCTGCTGTCTTAACACCTCCATTAGACATTCTATTTTCCAGATATCTTGTATACCAAGCAGAAAAGAGTTCTTTATCTTCTCTGCTGACAGCAATCTGAACATAATTATCATCCATATTTAAATCCGGCATCTCATAAAAACGTACCCCATTTTCCTTCAAATCTGCAAATTCTCTTACTACAGATGCATTTTCACCAAATCCTATTTTATGTTCTACCGGGATATTGATTACATCAAACTCTCCATCTGTCCGTTTAACAAAATCCTGGAAATCTTTAAACTCTCTTTTGTCAATAATCTTCTCTTTTGCCATTCTCGCAAGAAACTGTATCATTTTAGCAAGCCCTCTTGCACTGATCTTCATGATCGGATCAACGAACATGGCAGCCTTTCTTATGATCATCAAGACCTCTTCTGTATCTCTGTATTCTTCTGTCATCTATTTCACTCCTACTATCCCTGCTTATTCTAAAACTTACAACTATTTTCCTTTGTACCGAATTTCGGTACAATCACAGTTTTGGTGTAATCTCCTTTTCCTTTTTCTGACGGACATCAGTTTTTTGCTCTGATGTTGGAGTTACCTCCTTTTGTTCTTTCACTACTTCCTGCATCGGTATATTATACTTTTCCATAAATTCTCGAAAATACGCTGTATTACTCTTAATCTCCTCCAACATCCTACGGATTTCCTCCATTTCTAATCTGATTTCTGATGTCATCTGCTCTAATTCTCTGTTGTCTTCATTCATTGTTTTACCTTCCTCTCCTTACCGTGTACCGAATTTCGGTACATTATCTCTTGACTGTAGTTTATTGATTCCTTCCACTATCTGTTGTTCCTCGATTTGCTCTTCTTCAATAACTGGACTATTTGTCTCATCCATGTTGAGTAATGCATTTAACTCCGATAACCGGTCGCTTTTTTCTTTTAAATCTGCTTCTTTAGAAAATGGCTTCTGTACTTCCACTTTTGCATCTTCCAACTGTGATTCCAATATCTGCAGATTTTGTTCTGACCGTGCAATACGCTTAGGAATATTATCCAATACATTATTGATACGAATAATATTTCCAACTCCATTCTCTCCGATTTCTGTAAGATAGGACATCCTATGCTGCAGTTTCACATTATAAGTTTCCGTAAGATGGTTGTACCTCACCGACATTGTAAAGCCCTGGTAGCTTCCAATCTCAACGCTTTCCCTTATCATCTTGGATTTCACCTTCTTCGCAGCCATCAAAACCGCCTTACCTGCCGGCTCTTTCTCGTTATAATGTACATCTTCCACTACCATATCAAAATGCTCCGGATCTCTTATCTGGTTCAATTGATAATAGTTCCAATCTTCCTTCAGATACTGGATTGTTGATTTTTCTGTTGAAATTTTCAGTGGATATTCATGCACAATCTGATTCTCCAACCTGTAAATATTGGCATTATGGTTCGCTTTTAGTACTTTCAATTTTGCGACCTCTATGTCCAATTCCATCTTTTCTTTGATAAACGGATTTCCCGTTGCCAACGCCTTAATCTCCGCAAAGGACAATACTGCTTCATCCACATCTTCACAGCTTCGTACCGGGGATTTAGAAGTCATAATTTGACCGATGAATTTCTGTTTGTTTTCCAACAATTGCCACATATAGCTATCAAATGTTCCTTCTGTTACATACCGAAAAATCTGCACCTTTTTATTCTGATTACCCTGCCGTAGGATACGACCTTCCTGCTGTTCAATATCTGATGGTTTCCAAGGGACATCCAAATGATGTAACGCAATCAGTCTGTCCTGCACATTCGTACCGGCTCCCATTTTTGCTGTTGATCCCAATAAAAAACGAACCTGTCCATTTCTTACTTTTGTAAACAGCTCCGCTTTTTTAATATCCGTATTTGCACCGTGAATATAGGCTATTTCTCTTTCAGGTACACCCATATCCATCAATTTCCTTTTCAGGTCATCATATACATTAAATGTACCATCATTTTTCGGTGTTGAGAGATCACAGAATATTAACTGTGCCGACTTTTTCTCTTTTGTATCTTTCCATATCTGATAACACTGTTTTGCACACTCTGCAACTTTTCCATCCGGAGCATCCGGGAAAGAAGTATCAATCAACCGTTGATCCAATGCTAACTTACGTCCATCATTTGTAATCTTCAGCATATTATCAATGGAAGAATCCACTCCGCCATTTCTTACCTGTTCTGCACGTTCTCCCAGCTCTGCCACATATTCTTTCTGCTCTTCGGTTGGTTTAATAACAATTGTCTTATAGTCTGCTTCAGGAACTGGCAGATTCAGCTGATCCGATGTCTTAATGTCCGCCACCTCTTTTACCATACTCATAAGTTCCGGAACATTAAAAAAGCGGGAAAATCGAGTCTTTGTCCGATATCCCGTTCCTTCCGGTGCTAATTCAATTGCCGTTACCGTCTCACCGAAAGTAGCCGCCCAGCTGTCAAATTGTGTCAGTCCAATCTCCTGCAGTTTCTCCATTTGCAAATAACGCTGTATTGTAAACAACTCTGTCATACTATTGCTGATTGGAGTTCCTGTTGCATAAGTAATTCCTTTCCCACCATTTACTTCATTGATATATTGGCATTTGTTAAACATATCTGTTGACTTTTGTGCTTCAGTCTGTGATACACCAGCAACATTTCTCATCTTCGTATACAGATAGAGGTTTTTATAATAATGGCTCTCATCCACAAACAGCCTGTCTACTCCAAGTTCCTCAAATGTAACAATATTATCTTTTCTTTCCTTCCTATTCAGATTTTCCAGCTTTACAATCAGTTGTTTTCTAGTCTTTTCCATCTGCTTAATGGTAAAATTCTCTGCATTACTTTCTTTTGCCACTTCAATTGCTGAAAGAATATCATCAATCTGATTTTCCAGCATTTTCTTCAGACGTTCGTCACTTAATGGAATTTTCTCAAACTGACTGTGCCCAATGATTACTGCATCATAATTTCCCAATGCAATACGGGCACAGAACTTCTTTCGGTTCATTGGCTGAAAGTCTTTCTTCGTTGCAACTAAAATATTCGCTCCCGGATATAACTGCAGGAATTCCGCTCCCCACTGCTCCGTCAAATGGTTTGGCACGACAAATAGTGCTTTTTGCGATAAGCCAAGTCTTTTCGACTCCATTGCAGCTGCTATCATTTCATAAGTTTTGCCCGCTCCTACGCAATGTGCAAGCAAGGTGTTTTTTCCATAAATCTGATGTGCGACCGCATTTTTCTGATGTGGTTTTAACTCGATTTCTGGATTCATTCCAGGAAATTTCAAATAACTTCCATCATATTCCCGTGGACGTACTGAATTAAATCTTTCATTATATGTTTTACAGATTGTCTCCCGTCTTTGTTGATCTTTATAAATCCAGTCCTGAAAGGCTTCTTTCATAGAATCCTGCCGCTGTGCCGCATACATCGTTTCTGTCTTATTCAGAACATATCTGATCTGTCCGTTACGGTCTACACGATCATAAACTCTTGCATCATGAAGGTTCAGAGTGGCTTCAAGAATCTCGTATGCATTGATTCTTTCTGTTCCATAAGTATTGTAGGCAATCGTATTAGAAGAACCATCCAATCGTTTTCCTTTGATTCTCCATTCTCCTGTTGTCTTAGAAAAATATACCGCAATACGCTTACTGTTAAGATGATATCTCGGTGTATGAAACACGTCTTCCATAAAGTGTTCGTAAATCTCTGGATCTAACCAGGTTGCACCGATCCGTACTTCAATTTCAGATGCATCAAGATCTTTCGGCTGTATTTCTTCCAAAGCATGAACATTTTCCTGATACCGTGGATCATCCTTGGCATACTCTCTTGCAACCGCTAATTTTCTCCGAACATTTCCTGAAAGATATTCATCATTGTTTTCCCACTGTTGCGTCTCCGGATCAAAGAAAATAACTCCCCGAAGCTCTTCTATAATTGTCTCTTTGCTGCGATCCGTTAATTGAGCCATATAGGAAAGATTAATCCTTGCATATTCGCTCATCGATACTGCCAGTGCTTCTACTGCTGTGTCTACTTTCGTAACCGGCACTGCTCTGCTGATTGTCCGTTTGGAAAACATATCCGCTTTTCGTTCCAGTTCTCCATTTTCATCCAATATTTCCAGTGAACATAACAGGCAATACGAAGCATCTGAGGAAAATGCTCTCTTATTTCCCTTACTGCTTATCACACCATATTTTTTATAGAACTCATCATAGACATCGTTCAGTTGTTTTTGTTCTTCCTTAATCTCCTCATCTGTACCATTTTCATCCATTTGTAATGCAATCAGTTTTCTTACAGATTCCCTGATTGCAAGCATTCCACGAACCCGTTCTTCCGTAGCTTTCGGAAGATCAACCGGATACATCCTGGAATTTTCCCTGTAATAGAGCTGATCCTTTACAAGTGTGTAGGAGTAATTTTTCACATCTGGATCAGCAGGAACATCTCCCTTATTGTCTTCTAATACAGCTTCAGTACTTGCTTCTACATAGATCTCTCCATGAATATTTCGGATTGCCTGTTCCAGTTGTTCCTTTAAACTTGCACCTTCGATTGGCATACATGCAGTATCTTTCCCATAAGGACCGCTGATTTCTTCCATATGTCCAAGAACCATTTCCGGATGGTTGATGAAGTATTGATTCAGCTCAATACCCTCCTCGTTTACTCCAATCTGCAACCATTCCGGAGTATCATAAGAAATTCCTTCCCGCTTTTGGAAAAATAGAATATCTGACGTTACTTCTGTTCCTGCATTCGCTTTGAACGCAGTGTTCGGCAGTCGAATTGCACCCAAAAGCTCGGCTCTTTGAGATAAATACAAGCGGACGGTATCACTTTTCTTATCCATCGTGCCCTTCGACGTGATAAACGCAGCCACTCCACCGCTTCGTAGCTGATCTAGTGTTTTAGCAAGAAAATAATCATGTATCATGAAATGCTGACGTTCATATCTACGATCATAGACCTGGTAATTGCCAAACGGTACATTTCCCACTGCAACATCGAAAAAATCATCCGGATAACCAGAATTTTCATAACCTGTAATCCGGATTTCGGCATCAGGATAGAGTTGTCTTGCAATTTGCCCACTAATATCATCCAGTTCCACTCCGTACAATTTCGATTCACGCATAGACTCCGGCATAACTCCGAAAAAGTTTCCGATTCCCATAGATGGTTCTAAAACATTTCCACTCTTAAACCCCATTTGTTCTAAAGCTTTATAGATGCTTTCTATGACAACTGGCTGTGTAAAATGTGCATTGAGAACAGATTCCCTTGCCGCTTTATACTCTGAATCTGTGAAAAGCTCTTTCAGCTCATTATATTCCTCTGCCCAGTTCTGTTTATTTGCATCAAAAACATCTGAAAGACCACCCCATCCGACATAATTTGACAGAGTTTCCTGTTCAAATCTGTCCGCCTGACGGTTTTCTTCTTCCAATTGTTTCAATAGCTGAATTGCTTCTACATTTCTCTGATATTTTTCTTTCGGAGTTCCTGTTCCTAATTGTTCGTCAGTAATATGGAAATTACCCACCTTGGTTGTTTTTTCATTTTCCTGTTTTTCTTGCTGTGGTTTTTCTATATTCTCTTCCTGCTGTATATCCGGAACAATTTCTGTCGGTATCCGCTTTTTCCCTGCTTCATGTACAATGTCATCATAAGAAATAACATCAAGTTCATCGACATGCTCCCGAATATATTCATTGATGGCTTCAAAATTAATAAAAAACCGGGTTGGCTGCGGATATGCCTGTAGCACTCCATAATCACCAATTTTTACAAGACGGAAACGAATTCCGACTCTGCCATCTGGATAGTGAAAAGTAAAAAATCCTATTTTGCGGTCTTCAAAGTCTTCAGTACTTTCGATTGCAACCCTGATACGATCATTTTGAGTTGCCATAGTTTGCGGTGTACCGAAATTCGGTACAATTTCTTGTGATTCTACATTCTCTAAATCCTTTTGAATCTTTTGTGCATCGTTAAACCATACGTTTATTGCTTCCTCTTCTATTAAATACTGATCTCTTTGAATTAATGCTTCAATCCGTTGTAATACACTGCTCCAGATGAGCTGTACTTTATCACAAAATTCTTTTTCAAGTAAAATACCTTTCGCATCGTGATCTTCAGACGAATGCCATGCTCCTATGATTCCTGGTTTTCGTCCACCGATTCCGTACTCATTTTTTAGAAACTTTATTTTATCCTGGACTGAATGTTGTTCACTAATGTCCGTCAGATAGTTATAAATCCGTTCTTTTCCATTAGACACTCCAGACCCTCTACCCAATGTGGATAAGATCTCATCTTCTGTAATAAACTGCTCTTGCGGAATATCAATATCCGTTGATTGTAAGACATAATGATTTCTATCTGGTGTTAATTCTTTAAAGATCCTACGATATTTTTTATTATTGCTTTGTATCCATCCTGACAAAGAAGGATCTTCCTGAAAAGCCTGATCGATTTCGTCAAACAATTCCATTATCTTCTCTTGTCCGGACTTTTCATACAGCATCGCTTGAATGGTGTCTCCCCATTCTTCGGTATGTCGCATTTCATCCGGCAGGATACCAGCATCCCGGAACATTAGTTCCAATCTGACAGCATATTCTTCTCCTGTTACTTTCATTGCGTCTGTCACAATGGAATTCGGCAGGAAATTTCCTTGTTCATACATGGAAATAATCCGCTCCGATGCTTCCTGCCATGTCATAATCCGGTCATATTGTTCCTGTGCTGAGTCACCTCTTGCAAACCGTAGTCCCTCCTGGTCGTACCACACTGATATTTTTCTTTCATTCAGATAGACACCTTTTCCACCTGTTCCATATTCTTCTGAAAGGAAAGCTGCAAATGCTTCTTGATCGATTCCTTTGATCAGTCGTGCTGCAATAGAATACTGAGAATTATTTTCTCCACCACCCAAACGTAAAATTACATCTATTTCTGAATCTAATATGAGATTTTCATTATTTTTTAACTCATGTGAACCTATTTCAAGTTGAATCTGTTCTGTCTGTTGTTCTTCTGAAGGTAAGAATTTTAATTGAATATAATCATTCTCACCCTTTTCCACGTCCTCTATCGGTACTGGATGTTCTGGGAGTGTTCTCATAACACGATTATCCGGTTCGCTTGGTAATACTATCTCTTCATGCTCTGGCGTACCGAAATTCGGTACATCCTGTTTCTTGGAATCGACTGATACAGTATCCTGTACCGTCCGCTCCTGAGAGATTCGTTTTCTGTTCCTTTCCAGACAGATTGTTATTCCATGTAGAATTGAATTACATGTTTCAGTAGTCGCATAGCCTAAATGTCGAAGCACTGACAGATCATTGAAGTTAGTGATAAAATCAAAAGCATCGTTTGTAATATACATATCCGGATCATATCCACATTTGCCCAGACACACATAATAAATACTATGATTAAGCAGCTCACGAAACTCATACTTTAATTGATCATCCTCCAATCCATCCAGGTATGTTCCATCCACATCCTCCTTCAATGCATCATAGAGATCATCAATTACATCCTCAACACTCTCCTTTACGAGTAGCTGCATTAAATCCGGGATATTTGCAGACGATTCATCGGCAGAGAGCATATCCTGTAAGTATTCTCTTATCTGTGATTCATTCTCATCTGTAACCTCCCATATATTTAGTGGACGTGAATCATATCTTTCTACTGTCTGGCTCACATCAAATACATAATCAATCTTCTCATATCTTCTTTTCGCATGTATTAATCCAATACCTGAACTGCCTTTCTTAACCGCTCTATGCATAATCCTATTCCACACATCATAGGTTGCAACGGCTGTTGCTTTTGGTGCTTGTGCATAGATTAATAACTGATCCTCAAAGGAATAACGAAAGATACGTGGAGCCGCATTTAGATACTTTTTCCATGCATCTGAACTCTTTACGATTGCATCTACTGTTCGCTGTGATAATTCTTTTAACCTAACTAATGTTGTTGCCATACAAACCCTTTCTGTACCGAAATTCGGTACAATAAAAAAGACTTCTATCGGTGAAGTCCCTTTTCAATCTGATGTTGTTTTTTCTTTCTGTTTGTATCCTGTTGTCTTTCCGATTGGATTTTTTCATTTACAGCTGTTTTTTTCTCTTCGCAATACTGCTCCAGCTGATCCAGTGCATTCATGATAGAAGAGTTTTCTCTATAATGTTGAACCATTTCAACATTTCCTCTATCCACTTGTCCTAAATGCATCAAATCATATTTTCCTTCATAGTCACTTCCATCATGTAGTTCAAATCCAATTCCTTTCACTGCATTCATACGTTCTGCGGGAATACTTTCATATTTTTCTATTGCTTCTTCCAATGTAAGATTCTCATATAATTCTCCCAGGTTTGGAAATTCCATACATTCCGCAGTGTAAAAAGAAATGGACTCTTCTACTTGCTTAAGTTCATTGTCTTCCACTGTAATTCCATGTTCCTTCAGATAATCAAATATGACTTCTTGAACTTTGCTATCAAATCCATACCACACATCTTCAGCCACAAGTGTTCCATCTTCAGCCACTACGATATCTGCTACTCTTGATCCATACTGTTCATGTCTCATCAAGGAAAAAGTTTCTCCCTGATATACTTTTTGATCAAAGGTATACCAGGTTCCCTCATGACCTTCCGCTTCAAACCCTTTGGTATTTTCTGTAATATGTACCGCTTGATTCCCTAATGTTTCTTCTAAATTCCTGTCCCTGAATTCTTTGCGCACCAAATCAATAAAAACATTTAAAACTGCCGGATGACTGTTTATGATATAGTCCCTGTTCAAGTCCACTCCCTGACGAATATTTTCTGGAATCTCGATTGTCTGTCCCCATTGTTTGTTTCTTTCAGAGAATCTTCCATCTTTAGATAGTTGATGTAATGTATTTGCCAAAACAAAAGAGACTCTCTGTTCACTATATATCTTAACTATATTTAATACTGCATTGGCAGTATTCGGATTCAAAGAGATTCCATCATAGTTTTCTGATATTGCTTTCTCAATTGCATTTTTACAGTCGATATTCAATCTTCTTGAATCTAAATAAGCATCTGCTTTTCCTTCCTCTACAGCCTGTTCTAATGTTCCCCTATAGACCGAGGGAGTCTCTTGCTCCATAGAGCGTTCTAACAAGTCAGCTCTCTGTAATACAAATTCAGGAAGTTCTTTAAATCCAACACTATCCACATAATATGCTTTCATCTCTCCGTTACGCTTTATGATGATCACGTCGGAAGTTGACAGTGAATGTCCTTCAAAGTCTTCCGGTTTATCAATATTGAACTTTTGGAATAATGTATCTAATGTTTCTGTCTGATCCAATGTACCTATATACACTATCCGATAGTCCTGACCATCCACAGATAATCCCATATTTTCCACAAAATCAAGTCCCATAAATTCATATCCCCAATCTCCATCCGTATGATCATACTGGTAGATTGCATAGGAATCATCCGTTCTTGCAAATAGGATTCTTTCATCAATTGCTTTTCTCCATTCTGTTACAACCGGATCAGCATCTGAGTTTATGACCTTATCATCGTTCTCTTTTTCCAGTTCCCTATTCTTCTGCAATTCCTGCAGTCTATCTGTAATATCCGAAATAAATTGTGATGAAGTTGTTCTGATCGTATCCATTGAGCTTCTCAGTTCAGACATTTCTTTCCCTAAAGACCAACTTGCAATATAACTAAATGAATAATCCGACGTATCCAAACCAAAGTGATTACACACCACATAAGCTACACTTTCCGCTTCTACCTCTTTTGTCATCCGATCTTTTGTCATTCCATTTTCTTCCATGATATCTCTGTCATGAAGGATTGCATGAGCAGTTTCATGTACAGCAGTTTTCACTGTCTGTGCCTGACTCATATTACTCTGTATTGCAATATATTTTTTGCTATAATATCCTTTTGCACCACTTTCAATTTCTATAAATTGAAAAGGAACTGGTGATAGTTCTTCCAGTCCCTTTAGAAAGTCTTCATATATGATTACATCTCCATCTAACTCTCTCGTCTCCAGTGCAGGCAACGGCTCACCATCCGTCTGACTTACATCAAATACGGTTGTTACCCGGAATCTTGGTAAAATACGTTCTACAACTTCTGTCTCCGGTTGTCCATCCAATCCGATAATGATTTCCTGTGTCTCCTCATCCACCTTCTCCACTTCCCGTTTTTCCTTTACCGGAGCAGGTGCAATAATTTTAATTCCTTTTTCACCACGCTTCACATGACGCTGGAATTTTTTCTGCCAGGTCTGATATCCTGCTACAAGCGTTGCATCCGGACGCTGCATTGCAATCAATAGCGTATTGTTGAAGGAATAGTTATGAAATTTTGCCATTGTATCCAGATAAATATGATATTGATCAGACGTAAATATCTTTTCTACTCCTTCCTCCAATGATTTCATGATTGTATCGAGTTTTGATTCCTTTTCACTTCCTCGATTTCCATAAGAAGAGCGTTCTGCAGCACTCATTTGCTGTGTCCACTGTAGTTTTGACAATTCAGAAGTATACTGAATATCATTTGCAAACGAAAAAATATTGTTTTCCCTGAGAGAAAAGAATTCCTGATTCCTTCCAACGATAATATGATCCAAAACAGGAATTCCCATAACAGCGGCTGCGTTCTGTATCCGATCAGTGATTGTAATATCCTCTTTGGATGGATTCAGTGAACCTGATGGATGATTATGTACCAGCATCAAATATGCAGCATTAGAAAGGATTGCACTTTTCATGGTCTCTCTTGGATTTACATAGACTGTGTTTAACGCCCCCATACTGACTACATTCATATTAATAGGAGTTAAATTTGTATTCAGATTTACAACACAGAACAATTCCCGATCCATCTCACTTAACCATTTTCCTAATACTCTGACTGCCGCTTCTGGATTATTCATAGGTTCTGAACTCAACAATGGCGGTTCTTCTACCATACGGATTCCCACATGTTTCAGAGAGTCCTGTACTTCCTTATTCATCATCTTTCATCTCTCCTTTCGAGAAATCCACTGAAAAGAAAATCTCCCCCTCTGTCATTTGAATTTCCTTTGCCAACTCCTCAAGTGTAATATAGTTCTTTTTCTCCGTTTCTTCCTGATGTGTCATTTTCCTTTCCTCACTTTCTTCCTTTTGGGACATAAAAAAATGTACCGAAATTCAGTACAATACAATTGGACTTTAAAATCTTGGAGTAATTCCCATCGTCTTCTCTTCTTTTTTCTTCGACTGATTTTCTGCTTTTTCAGAAATTTTATCTTCCTGCAATTCGTTCTCTTCTACAAGCTCCTTCTCCCTTTCCGCAGCAAGCTTCAATTTTCGTTCCTGATAATCATAAAATAATACCTTGTCAGAAAGCAGATCTTCTAGTGATCTTTCCTGTTCATTCATTCTCCGCACCATTGTTTCCATTTCCTGAGCTGTCATACTTTGTCCACTATTCGGATACACCAGCATCTCATGCCTGGAAGAAGGGAATAGATAGTAATTTTGTTGCAGCAAATCTCCCACTTTTTCAATAATCTCAGGTTGTACTATAAGTACCGCACCATTGTCTAACGCTTTATTTGATAAAATATATATCGTGTCTGATTCAATTTTTCCTCTATCTGACTCCAACAGATTCTCTGGTTTCGGAGTACCAAACTGTAAATAGAATGCTTCTTGTTCCCACTCTGCCAAAAACGGTTGATTCCACAATGCTATGACTTTCATTGTGTCCTCATAAAGTTGTTCCTTTGTAATTTCCCAGCGATCGATCATTCGATTTGTAATCGGTATATACGTATGCAGATCATTTGTATCAAGATTTAATTGATATAATACAATATAACTTCCTGCCTTTGTTGTAACCCGATCCGGAGCAATAGCACTCATATCTGGATCACACAATGTAGCCTGCAAATATTTCTTTGCTTCGTTATAATTATTTACCAAATTAACCGCCTGCCTTTTTTCCTCTGTTCTTTTACTCATAAGCGACCATTTTTCTGCAATATTCTTTGCTACATTTTCCATTATGGGAAACATACTTCTAACCTGCATAAATTGTTCATATGCTCGATCCAGATACACATTTAATTGTTTAGAAGAATTACTGTCAGATATCGTCAACCGCATATGATTTACTTCTATCTGATAAGAATTAAAATCGGATGGCAGATGATACTTTATATTTTTTGCAATAAATTGTATAAATTCTTCTTTGTTCATCCTCATTCCTCCTCAGTACCGAAATTCGGTACATCCACTATTCTCTGATATTCCTGAAGAACACACTCTGAAATTTTTTCTTGCATGGCTTTTCCAATGGCATAGACTACATCATGATATCCATCTGCTTTTCTGTATTGTGGCATATTAATGAAATATCCTCTCTGTCCATGCTTAACTGTAATTCCATGGATTGTAAGTCCCAGAACTTTAACGGATGCTACTCCACATACATATGCTTTTGCACCTGGTGGACACCGGGGGACAATCGGACAAACAGAAAGATCTTCGATTTCCGGCAGATAAAAATCTTTCCTCATCTCTTCTTTTATTTTTTCACCAACTGCCTTTTCTATCTCTTCCCTTAATGCTTTGTCCGGCACAAGAAGATTTTCCCACTTTCCATTCCGTTCTCTTCGTGGATAACTTATGAATGACACTTCTTTATCCGTTTCCTTATTCTTATATTTTCTAAGTTGTACCGGAAATCTAATTATATTTTCCAATGTCACCATTCCGTATGCCCATACATCGGAATCATAAGACAGATGAATTTCTACATGAATATCCATTCTTATTCCTTTCGTTTTCTATAAAGCAAACTTAACCGTTTCATCTGATCTACTGACAGATGTTCTGAAGCAAAGCTATCCATCTCTTTTACACTCATACCTGATTCCAGACATTCCAATAGATACTCTTTTTGCTCATCAGACAGTTTGTCATTGTTTAGATATTTCTCAATGAATTTTTTTGTATCTGTAGTAGAAAAAAAATAATTCCGTAGTCGCTCTCCTACTCCCTGTTTCTTTTCTACCGGGCGAATCTCTTCTGAGATAATTTCCAGTTCACTGCTTACGTCTTCATTTTTATTTTGATATTCTACAGGCTGGGGCAATACACTTTTCGCAGTTCCTGTTGTCTGCCTAAGATCATCTCTGCCTTTCTGTTGCTTTTCTAAATGGATTACCTTTGACTGCAGTTCTTCAATCCGCCGTTGCAACTCAACTTTCTGTAGTTTTAACATCTGAATCATTTCATCTTTGGCTTTTATTAACTGGTCTGATTTTTCTATCTGTTCCTGGATTGCCTTATCCAGTCCTTTTTCAATCGAGAATCGGACATCTCTATTCTCCTGAACAATCTCTTTAACTTGTTTTTTGAGATTCTGTACTTCACTGTATACTGGACTATTTCCCTGATATTTTTTCATCAGGAATTCTGTACGTGCCGCTTGTATTTGAGGAATCGTATATCCTGCAAGTTCCAGAATTTCATTATCTGGCATTCCATCCAATGCACACATGAGATACCACATGCATGTTTTACTGTCCTTAGACTCATTTAACAATTGTCCAATCAGATCTGATTTTACATCCTGGAATATTTCATTGAGATTAATCATATTTACCTGGCTTTCACCCATTGCTCCTGCACCTCTTTCTTCTTATCTTTTGATCGTTCCATCGGCTGTAATGGCGTAGAGAAAAATTGATTCTCTTTTTCCTCTCTCTTGATGTGTCTAATAATTCTTTTTTCTTCCCGGATCAATTGTAATTTCTGTTCTATCTTTTCTCGGTCATTAAACACCTTTCCTTCCAGAACTGCATCCGGAAGATTCTGTTCTAGTTCTTCTAACTCGTCCAATACTTTTTCAAATTCATCATCTGATTCCGGAATCTCTTTTAATCTCTCTTTCAAACTCCTGTATTTTAAATACACTTCATTCTTCTGCAGAAAATCTGTGCTGTACTTCTGATTTTTTAATGCTTTCTCCTGTTCTTTTATTTCCGTCTCTCTGCATAATAGTTCCTCATACGTCTGTATTTTTTCCTGCCTAAGATACGTTACATCTTCCCACAGTTGATTAATATGTAACATGCTTTTCCGCACCTGCTGATAATCTACTGCATACGGATTCTTTAGATTATGGCATCCAACAGAAATAAAATAGATTTTTCGGATTCTCTTTTTTTGAAATTCCAACATCGGAATGTACTTCACATTTTCACCTATTCTATAAAACCGGAGTTTCGGACTTGTCGGATATTTACGAACAAATTTTTCTGTTTTAATTCTGGAAAGTATTTCCGAATAACTATAACCATTTCCAAGATTATAACTTCTCCAGGCTCTTTTCTGTTCCATTGCCTTAAATGCAAAGTAGATTCCGTGTTTCTGTGAATTTCCCTTCCTGATCTGATAACCTATTTTTTCCATGTTACGGAGAAATTCTGTTTCGTTTTCAGAAATAGAAATAATATAATCGATATCTGCACGGATTATTTTTTTCCAGTTTGGTTTTCCTTTCTGATCCGCCTCCCACTGTGCATAAGACTTTCCTTTTCTGATTTCTGCATCGAATTCTAACGGCGGTAATCCATGCCTTTCACAGATTCTATCCGTAATCGGTTGTATAAATTTTTCCCAATCCCCGTTTTCATATCGATATTTATATCCACTCATACGATTGACCGAATTAAAAACAATGTGTCCATGCATATGCTTCTGATCATTGTGAACAGAAAACACATAATCAAAATCATCTCTTAAATATTCTTCGCAGAATTCTTTGATTACCTGATATGCAATTTCTTCATTTGCTTCTCCTGGCTTAAAGCTGATCACAAAATGATAGCCCTGTCTTCCGTCCAGCTTATCCCAATCACTTTTCGTATCCATCATCGTCTGATATACTTCTTTCGGAGTCATTCCTGCATTTCCTCCGATCAGTTTTCCGTCCTCTGTTTTCTTCGGATTCATAATATACTGAATCGAATTATTCAGATGTCTGCTCCCTCCCATCTTCCCCTGTTTGATGTTCATCAGCTTTGTGATTGCCACGGTCTTCCTCCAATTTTTCAATTAATCGTTTCAGCTCTTCCTCAACTTGTGAAAGATTTTTCTGTAAATAAAAAATGGAGTCATAATTTTGGTAACCGCTGTTTATCTTTGCGGTTGCCTGATTAATATTGACTCCGATCTTTCTGATTTGATAGGTTAGATTTTTCAGTTCCCTGTAGTATCTTATCTCTTCCATCTCTTTCCGAAATAAAACATCCCTGATATAAGCAGCTATATTTACCCTTCCTTCTTTTGTTCCATATCTGAATTTCCACCCATCATTTTCCCTGATTTTTTGTTCCAGAAGTTTCCATTCTTTTTCTGTGAAGCGGATCGTATAGATGATATTTCTTTGGCTCATGATTCATTGCCACCAAACGGATACGGGTTGTCCTCTTCTTTCTGTTCTGTTCCGAAATCCGGTATATGTTCCTCTGATTCTCTATCAGATTCTTCCAAATTTTCTGATGCGATTTCCATCTCCAGTGAAAATTCTTCCCTATTTTTTTTCAGGATATCTAAAAAAGCATCCATATTTTTTTCATCAATTTCTCCAAAACTCTCCTGAACTGCCTGTAAAATTTTTTCATTTTTTTCTTTCTGTATTTTTTGTTTGAGTTCTTTTTTCTTCAGTAAAATTTTTTTCTTCTTCTCATCATACTCTTCTAAAAATTTATCTTTTTTTCTTTCCAGTTTCTCCTGATCGTCCATTACTTTTTTTAATTGATCTTTTAAATTCATTCTGTATTTCCTCTCTTCTTCGCATAAAAAATACCGATCTCCACTCATCAGATTTTTAGGTCTAACTCTTGGCATCGGCACAATCTTTTCCTCTATTTCTCTAATTATATTTTATCAGATCTATATTTTCTTTTCTAGGTTACTTTAGGTACGCTTTTTTCAGAAGAACGCTTTCTGCTCTTCGATTTTTTTCTGATGCTCTTGAGCTACCATCAGCTTAATCTCATCAAGTTGCATGGAAACTTTATTTAATAATTCCGTTGTGTTCTCTGTCGGAGCTAATATTTTTGCTTCTAAAAAATCTGTGGCAGTTGGATAAACTGACTTATCCCTATTTTCTATAACTTGTACTGCTTCATCTGATAATCTGTAAGTTTTTCGTGTTCTGCTCATCTTTATTCCTTCCTCGTTTCATAATGTTTTGGTACTGTACAGCCAATCGTATGTACTGTACAGCTATATGTATGACATCTGTACAGCAGTCTGTATGCACTGTACAGACAAGTGTATGGCATTTGTACAGCAACTTGTATGGCACGTACAGCTATATGTATGACATCTGTACAGCAGTTCGTATGTACTGTACAGCAAACTGTATGGCTGATTGCCTTTTTCGTACAGCAAATTGTATGACTTTCTGTACAGCAACTTGTATGACTTTCCATGAATCACTGAAAGTGATTTGCAAGATACGCAAAATGTAATACATTTCACTCTCTTGTTAGGGAAGTTCCCTAAGACCCTTTTTTACGTTATTTTGGTAGTTATTCTCCCTATCTAAGAGTAATTTTACATTCTGCTGGAATTGTCTTTTGTCAATTTTTTCTTCTCTGTACTTTTCCAGTTCGCATTCCAGTCCATCCAAAATTTCATCGTACTTCGTCTGTGGCACTTGAAAATCCACATTCATCTTTTCCCCATCTGAATGAAACGTGACCGACACAGGAATCTTCTTTTCGTTCAGGTCCATGATTGCCAGCATCAATTCAGAAAGTGAAGAAATTGGATGCACATCTTCGGAAGTGCTTACATCAAATCCGATCAGTTCATTCATGCTGCATCCAACGATGTTACAAAATTTTTTCATAATCTCAACCGGAATGTCTGTAAAATGATTTTCATAATTTGAATACGCTGATGGAATCATTCCCAAAATTTCAGCCATCTCTTTTTGTGAAATTCCTTTTTCTTTTCTTAAGATTTTCATCTTTGTTCCGATTTTTAAATACTCTGATAATTTCATTTTCTTTCCTCATCCGGATAAATTTACAAAAAAAGAACAGCATTTCTACTGTCCTTTTTTCTATCTGCTTCTGTTAAATTTTATCTACTACCTTGACAGGCGAATCGAACTTTTCTTCTCTTTTTTTCTCACTGGTTTCGCATCCGGCTTTTTGATTTCTTCTATTTCTTTTTGCTGAAACAAATTTTGCAAGTCCGCATTTTTTGATAATTCCATTTCATGAACAGTCATTAAAAATTCTTCTGCATTCAGATAATCAATCGTTCCATTTTTTGTTGGCTGTCCACTATATATTACGCAGCATTTTTTCACCGGAGCGAAATTTTCACTGACATAATTTATAAAGTCTTCGTTTCTCAAATGACGAGTCTGTCTGTCTACAACCTGATCAGAATGTTTGATTTCAAATAAATAGCTTTCCTTTTTTTCTCGATCCACTATAATAAGATCTGCTTCTGACGGAGGTAATTTTTCTCTCATTCCAACCGATAATTGAGATACATAAAATCTTTTTTCATCAATCCTTTGATAACATTTATAGGTTTCTGAGAGAATAATATTTTCGAGCAAAATTCCTTTTACAAAATAATCTGCTCTCTGAAGAAATTCTTCTTTATCTTCGATTTTACATGTCTGACTCCAAACATCATCTTTGCTAAGTTGTTTTAATAATTCGGTAGCATGGGAATAGACCATTCCCGGTTGTTCTAGGATTTCCAACTCCCATCCACCACCACGTTTAAAAGACTTATAACTATCTATCGTAATATAGAGATCCAACAATTTTAGATAAAGTTTCACACTTTCTAAATCATCTTCTGTGAGAATAGTTTTCATTTCATCTGCATCTTTAATTCCTAATGCTTTCTTTACTTCATCATTAACAAATTTATCATTTATATATTCATAATATTTCTTATCTATATTATTTATTGTCGAATATAAAACTCCGCTTTTATATGACCGGTTAATCGCTTTCAATGTAACATCATGACTGAATTTATTAATCATCTTTTGAATTACAGAGACCAGTTCTTTTCGATCATAAAGCTCTGTCAAAACAGGGGCATGTCTTCTTTTTTCTTCTCGTCCCTCCAATCCATGTAGAATGTTTTCTACAATAGCACTATTAAGGTATTCATTTGCATCCTGGTTACTCTTATAAGTTGTATTTGTTAGAGTTCCTCCATATTCAATATACTCTTCCAAATTTTCTCCACATAGTCTATGAAATTCTGCATATGGAATCTGTGAAGTATGAAGAAGCACAACACGATCATACAAGATATCTGTTTTCGCCATATAAATTCCAAAGGAATCTGTTCCAGCAATTACTATTTTTGCCCCGAGTATCGTATAATAATCTGAAAGTACATTTCCATATGCTTGAAGATCTTCTATCATTGTTATCTCGTCGATAAAGAAATATCTTTTTCCTTTTTCTTCATAATAGAAATCCAATATATACCGTAAATCAAGCATCTCACATTTCTGATCACAGTTGATATAAATACTCTGTTCTCTTTTTTCTGGTGGAAGTTCTGTAATGCATTGAAAAATCATAATGGTTTTTCCTGTACGTCGCAATCCATATAACGCACAAATTTTCCCTGCATAGTCCGCACTCTTTGTGGTTACATAATCAAATAATTCTTTATAACAATCCCTTTTCTCTAAATGTGTTTTTTCTATAATTTTTTCGCCATCTATAATCGTAAATTTTTCCATACTTTTCTGAAACGCTTCTTCCTGCCATTTCTCCATATTATTACCTCCGAACTATTTTTACCTTTATTATGTTGACACTAGTGTACAAAATTTCCAGACTATTTTCAACACTTCCTCTGATCAGTTTCCCATATTTTCACAGATTTACTGTAGCGAAAATCCAAACGTTCCCTCCGAAATATGATAAGTTACCTGAAGATGTTTTTTGTCAATCCGCTCTGTTGTAAAATCTGCTTCAAATGTAATCTCCTGATCTGTCTGCACAATTTTATCCGATGGAATTGAAATCTCCCGTCTTAACTCGTTGTTCCCTTCCAAAAATTTCTGCATCTCTTTTTCCAAATTATTTAGACTCTCTTCTGGAATTTTACCCTGCAGATTTTCTTTTCCGGATAATATAACCGGAATATCTTCCTGTCCATTTTCATTCCATGCTTTTGGAAGCTGCTGTTCTTCTTCCCAAGAACTTGTATCTACAGCTTTCGTTTCCAACTCTTTTTGTTTCATCCAATCTGCTATTGCTGTATCAGCATATTCTTTCTCCTGTGTCCAAAAAAGAAATTCCTTCTCTTCTTTTTTATAGTTCGTAAACAGTAACGTCCCATCATCCAATGTAAAATAGAATTTAATCTGATTTTGAGTCTCATAGACATCATCTGTACAAGTCATTTTTGATATAGAATCAAATGTTTCATCCTGCCACAAAAAAGATTTCGCCTGTTCTTCGAGACTTTTTATTTCTTCTACGGAGAAATAAGAATCCAGAACATTCATATTTTCAAATTGAATGTTTGTCTGAGAATTTGTCTTCTCTTCTTCTGCTTTCCTTTTTTCTTTCTCTTCTTTTTCCACTTCTACTGCTTGTTTCTTCATCTCCTCTTTCTTTGATGTCTTCTCAGAATTTTTCCTGAGAAGAAAAATCCCACCAGCCAAAATACCGATAAGTAAAACCAGTAGAATCACACTGATAAAAATTCTTTTTTTCATATTCTCCACCACTTTATTGTTGCAGATAATTATATCCTGTATTCACTGCTCTCACGACCCTTGAGTTCCATTCCGGATGACATCCTGCCGTTCCCGGATTTGCATGAGACGGATACCATGTACTCTTCTTCACAACAAACTCTACTACACATTTTCCATTGTCGTGTCCATATTGATTACATCCCGCATCATTTTGATTCTTAATATCTCCGATCACAGCGTGTATGATTTCTCCGTTTTCTCTCTGAAAATCAACATAATCTCCAACCTGTCCATACAACGTTGTACAGGCAATTACATATCTGCCATCTATGATTGCAAAACCTTCACTATCATAATGTTCCCCGCTGCGTTCACGTAACTGATACTGCAGACTCGTCGGACTTGTTATCGTTCTCCAGCCCATATAGGTATGGTATGTTCCCATTCCTTCTGGTATTTCAATCGTTGTTCCTGCCGGATATTCCGGATTGCAGTAACCAGTAATATAAGAACTTCCGATCGCATAACTTCTCGAATGCACCGCATCAGAAGTATTCCCTTCAATCGTAATAACTCTTCCATTTTCCACGTACTGGACAATTCCAATATGCGAATCATTTCCGAATATAATAAAGTCTCCTGGCTGTGGAGTGTAGTTTTCTGACGCAGAATGAAAACGTCCTTTCTCTGCATAAAATCTATGATAAGCCCTGACAGCCGCAGCCTTTGGAACAACACCAGAATCTATAAGTCCTGCTTCATTTGCACACCATGAAACAAAACAGGCACACCACGGTGTTACATCGCCATTCACAAAACGGCTTCCCATTACATAATTCCAGTACTTTGCTCCACTTGTATTATTTTCTTCCTGCAATGCGATCTGCACAATTCTTTCTCCACCTCCGGTTATAACCGGCATTGTAACCAAGCTTGCTATAATGCTGATCAGCGTAGAAATAATCGTTATGACTGCAATGATCGGAATCAAAATTGCAATCACAACTCCCACTAACACAGCAAAGATTGAAAATGCAGCCTGCACAATAACTGCAAGAACAGACAATATTACTGCACCAACTGTTGCTCCAATATATTTTATGGAAGTTGGTAAAGAATCCATCTCATGATTCTCATTTCGGATATCCATCATCTTAGCTTCTGCATTACGCACCGCCTGTTCCTGTACCATTGACTGTTCCTGCATATAAACTTTAAATTTATCTGCGGCTTTTTTTCCTGCCATGACAACCATGCCACCACCAGTTGCTTTCGTAGAACCTGTTGATGCTGATCCTGTAAGACTTTGACTCCCTGTTCCTGCTTTTGCCTGTGGCTTTATCTGACCTGAAGTTGAATGACTATAATTCTCTTCTTGGCTCGCACCCTGATCTACAGTCACAGTTCTATAGACACTAGTGCCTTTTTTATTTTCATCCTGCGAATTTCCATTTTGTTTTCGTCTGAATCGCTTTTGTGGATTCTTCTGTTGGTAATCTCCTGTACTTCCATATATATTGAATGTTGATATCTCTTGAATATGATGCAAATCATTTGTATAAAGTGATGCTGTCTTCTTTTCTATTTCTTCAGTGAAATCCTCTTCACCATTTGACAACCATGTTTTTGATTTTAAACTTTTCTCGGCTGCTTTTATCCCCTCTGCTATGTACCTGTTTTTTTTCGATCCCGCTAACTGATTCCACTGATGGATTTCCCTGCGATCCAAAAATCTTGTCGGATCTATAATTGGATCTGTCTCATATTCCTCTCCCTCTGAATTGTTCCCCATGCTCAGTGCAGTTAAGTGTTGCTTTGACGTTTTTATAGACTGTTGTGTGGATTTTAATGCGAATGCTGTTGCTTTAAATTTTCTTTCCTCTTTTGCATTAAAATGCATTCTATCCAACCTTTCTGTATCTGCCATCTACTTCTATTAGTTTTCCCCTGGACTCTAACAATAAGAGATAATTGTGGCATGTCTCTGGATCCTTCTTTAGCAACTGTTCTACTTCGACTTCAGATATATCCATAATACCTGCGATCTGAAGGATCAATGCTGCGTCTTTTTCCTCCATCTCATAAGCTGGTACTACTTCTGCTTCATCTGACTGTAAAACAATCTCTTCGTCCTCGAATGATAATTTCTTTTGTTCTTTTGCTTTTTCATGGAAGTTTGTATTATAACTTCTATATAAGGCATTCTCTTTGCTGATCAGGGCATCAAACAGCACTACTTTCTTATTCCACACCATGACACCCTCACCAACTTTTCCGGCAGATAACGCCCTGAACTCTTTTGCACTAAACTCCTGGATTGCAGCAAGACTCTGTGCGTCAACACCACCTTGGTCAAGAAATACTTTATAGGAACAATTCTGAAATAGCTCAATCAATGTCTGATTAGACAATGCTGCCGTAACATTCTGCATAGCCATGGTTACAATTCCACCGAACTTCCGGAATGTAATAACCGCATTATTTAACTGTCTTGCACTTCCGGGTTTCTTGGAAACGACCTGTGTTTCATCAATCACAAGGTGTGTGGCTTTCTGGAATCGTTTATTGTAATCCATACGAATTGACAGGTAATGAAGAATTGTAACCATAACAGCTTCCCAGTTGTTCTCAGGCACATTCGACATTCCAAAGCCGATCATACGACGGTTCAGACTTACATTTGATGCATGAGCTAACATATCACAACTTCCTACCGTATACTCTTCCAGACTGTTATAGATCACCCGGATCAGGCTTGCATCATGCTCATTATCGACATTCTGCAATTCCTGATAAATTTCATCCCTCAGCCATAATAAGGTTGGCTGTTTTTTCAGTTTCTTCTGTTGGAACACTTTTTCAAACATTCTCTCTGTGCATCTGCTGATCACGGAATCATGCTCCTGTGTTACATTGATATTTTTCATTGCTGCAGCGCACAGTGTCTTGGCATATTCGGTCTGTGCCGCAACAAATCTTCTCTTAACAGATGTCGATGAACTGAATACTTCTTCTGACACTTCAAATCCGTTTAGGAATATCCCACTTTTTGGCGTTAAATCAAAATAACTTCCATTATACTCTTCTATAATATCCCGGAATTCATTCTGAGGATCAATAATCATAATGTCATCATCTGTTGCAAGCAATGTCTGTGAAACCTCTGTAAGTTTAATGAGCATTGATTTTCCAGTACCTGAGAAACCTACAATAATTCCATGTGGATTCGGTAGTTTCTTTCGGTTTCCAACAATGAAATGTTTTGTGGTACGGTTGAGTCCCATCATCTGTCCACCTGCTTCAATTACATCCTGGGCAAAATACGGCTGAAACGCTACAAGAGAAGAGGTCAGGAAGAATCTCATATAATCCACCTGTCTTCCGCCAATTGGAAGTGCTGTATTCCATGCTCTCAATTGTGTATAATCACAGGTTTCAAGAACAACACCTTCCCGCTTTCCAATTGCCTGCATTTCCTTCATACGCTCTGCAAGCTGCTCTTCACTATGTGCTGTTATTACAACCAACAAATTCAGGAAGAATCCCTTTTCGTCATTCTCATCCACCTGATCGATATAGGCTTCAATCTCATTCTTCTTTTTTTCTCTCGGATAAGATGCACTGATTGCCGGAATTCCCGCATTCCGTTTCTGTTCGATTTCTTCTGTGATTGCTCTTTCATTGTTCACCTGAGCATTAATCAGCTTATCATTTACTAGATCTGTTTCAACCGGAGCATAATCTAAAGTAAGAAACGATGGGTAAGAAACATTTGATAAAGAATGTATAAAGCTGTCGGAATCAATTGCCTGCCGATATCTATGTCCAAAAAGTACTGTGACATATGTATCTCCCATAACCATAAAATTCGGATGCTGTCGGATACCTCTCGGTAAAATATCATTCTTCCAGTCTTTTTGATGCTGTTTCTTATTGGATGGCAGATTGATATATTCCTGTTGCTCCGGATGATCCGGACAGATTAGCTTCTGAAGGGATTCTAATCTCTCATAAGCATTTAATTTTTCGATGCGGCTTCCCCAGCCGGAAAAAGCTTCTATGATTGTCGTTTCTGTTGCATTTAAATAGACTCTTGCATTTGTCTCATTATCAGCCCTGGCTGTTATAGTCAGATAACGTAATGTTGATACATTCGGATTCGTTTCATCGATCCTTTCGTCCTGCCATTGCCGGATTCCCTTTGCAATGGTTGGATATTCCACTTTGTTCTTTTCCGCTCTTATGGATTCCAGGAACTCATCCATGCTTTGGTATTCATTTGCCAGTGTGATTTTAAATTCCACATCCATGGAATTTAACCAAAACATTAAATTAGTTAAAAAGTTCTTTTGTTCCCCGACATTTTTATTAATGTAATTGATATCTTCAAAAATATAACATCTGTCATAAACCGCCATTTTTTCTTTTGGCTCAATCTTAAAAATTCCATTTTCATACGCTCGATCAATCTGCAGAGACTGCTTTACATTCTTTGGAACTTTTGCAACTGGCATCGTTTTTCTCTTTTTTGACAGAAACAAGCTGTTTCCATTAAAAATAGACATTTATTTCTTCCTCCTCTCTCTTTTTTTCTTCGGTTCTTTGATTATTTTTGTATTTGTAGAGAAAACCCTATAAGAGGAAGAATTTCTTTCTTCCATCTCACAGGGCAGTTCTTTGGTCTGTAAATAAAACCATATATTCTTCAAATATTCTGTCCAGGTGTGTCCCTGATGTTGTACCATTGCAAGATATACGATAGGAGCCATAAATGGAATTCCGGCATAAATAGAAATATTGATCGCAAGCCCCGTTACTTTCCATACTCCAAATGCAATCGCTCCTGCTACAAACAATGCAACCCCTGCATAGGTTAATTCTCTGGCTGTAAAACCTTTCCACAATTCATTCTTATATTGTTTTTCAAAATCCTTGTTTATATCTATTTTCATGAATTTTCCTCATCTTGTATTACTACAAATTAAATGTTTTATTAAGAAATGTTGGTGCTCCTTTTACTGAAACCGCCATCAGGATCATATAAATCATGGAGTTTAATGCCTGTGCAAATCCGTCAAACATATTCAAAAGATCTCTATTAGACGTAAAAACAGAAACTCCTGCTGTGATTCTTCCGGCAATTGCAATTGCCAACGCAATGATCACAATCTCAAAAGTATTCGATAAAAAACTTTTCATCCATGCATAAGCAGTACCTTCAACTCCACGTCCTCCTGTTATTGTCGGCATTGCAAGGGGAAAAGTTACCACCAGAGTATACAGTTTTATGTAGCGACCATATAATGTAAGCAAAATCAAAAAAGCACAGACCAATGCAACAAGAAAATAGAGAAATCCAAAGAGCCAATAAAATATTACCGAACCAACATCTACATCTCCAGTAAAGAACGACGGCGGCTCAATCATAACCGCCGTTCCTGCCATTGCAGATGCCATTTTAAATAACATTTCAATGATTCGTAATCCGCTTACCATTAATACATTTAAAACTACGATTTTAATAAGTACTTCAATCATAAGTTCTAACGTCATATTCTCTTTGAAATTTCCAACTGCTCGAAAAAATCCCATCATTATGAACAGATCCATGCTCATTACACCAATGGATAATGCCCAGGGATATAATTCAGTCCGTACATATTCCCAAGTGTCCGCTGAAAATCCCTGTGGTGTCGTGGTCATAATCCCAGTACATACAGTCATGACAATATTCCATATTGCACTGCCAATCTGATAGAATGGTCCGTACAGCAAATTACTATTAAGAAATTCCGGTAACCAATCTGGCATCTTTTTTCCTCCTTACGCAGCTCCTACACTTGCTGTGATCACAGGAATCAGCTGTGGTGTGATAACAGAAACAAGTCCTCCTGCAATTCGTTTGAATGCCATGGACTGTGCCCCTCCATCCTGCATATTCATGCTCTGAGCCCACTCAAAAACACCCCAGAGCAAATAGAGGCTACCAATTGATGATACGATTGCTGCAATCAGTCCATAAATCGTGTTAAATCCCGTCTGAATTACCTGCGTGCCAGCATTTTCTGCAGCGAAAACCGGATAACCTAGCTGCATTGTAATTACAACTGACATTGCTACTGAAAGTAACATAAACGTTGCTGTCTGCTTTGTACTCATTTTCATCATTTTCTTTTTCATCGTCTAGTCCCTCCCAATATGTAAAATCTTTACAAATATAAAGACTAATACGATTAACATGATTGCAAATGTTCCGAATCCTACTAATCCTTTCCAAAGATCCGGTGCAAGTGTTGCAGCCACAACACCTGCTACAACGCTTAATATAAACGCTATCCCTACGATTAATTTTGTTTTCCAGTTACTTCTACCCATTTCACATTCTCCTCTTCTAAATCCATATTCTCTTTACATGGAAGTCTTCTGATCTTCTGCATATCCTTCAACAAGATTTCTGTAACAACCTGGTTCGTATCATTATCTGATAAATACCGATAAAGTGCTGTTTCGTAGTCTTTGTAATGACTGTGTTTCAGATAATCCTTGGATGCACGTATTCTTTTTGCTACTCTTCCTTTTGGATATCTTCCTAAAAGGATATCTAATGTCTGATTGATATTTTCTGTCTTTTCATACTGTTCCAATAGATCAACATAAAATTGCTTCGGAAATTTTATCTTTCTGAACCTCTCTGCATACAGATACTTTTTGTGTCTCGTGGCAAAGAGAAAGACGATTGCTCCAACACAGCAAACGCCTGCAACCCCACCAAATAGAATTCCTGTTCCCATGTATTGTAATGCTGTCATATCTTCACCTACTTCTGACGGAAACAGTCACTGACTTCATGTACCTTCTCCATTAAGTTCTCTGGTGTCATTGTGTTACTGAAATATCCTGATGCATACACTCTGCTGTCATTTTCATCGAAATAAAACTTGACTCCAGGATGCTGTGTGTTTAACCGAACTAACAACCTTTCTAACGCTCTGCTCTTTTTCTTTGGAGTCGAAATCTCAAAAGCGGCAGGCTGTGAGAACAGAAATGCATAATCCAGGTTATTGATATTTGCATGGAGCTGTTCCCCGTCCTCTGAATGTCTGATCTCAGAGGATATATATTTTTTTTCATTTCCTGATAAATATTTCTGTAAGATTGGTGCTGTCAGTTCTTCAAACACCTCGTCTTCCACCTCTGATTCCTGTTCAGATGGTTTCCGACCAAATGTAGGAATATATTCTTCCTCTTCATCTGTACCGAAATTCGGTACAGCCTCCTCTTCCTGTTCTGTTTCTACTGGTACTTCTTTCTCCTGTGAAATATTTGATACCAAATCTAACAGACGTTTCTTTTCCGATTCTACTTTCTGCATATTTTGCAGAAGCTGTTCATTTTCTTCTTCCAACTGCTGAATCTGCTTCTGATATACGTCAATCTCTGTTTCTAAAGCCTGCACTTTTTCAACGTCTTCCGTTCCTCCAAGTAACGATTCAAAGAATTTTGTTGATTCCGTTCCCGGCTTTCCATCAGCATCCAAAACTAAACCAAGCATATCTAATTTATGCTCATATTCCTCTTTTTTCTGATTTACAAGGATCTCCGTATTCTTGGCTTTCTCAATCTGTATCTGATACTTTACTTCTATGGCATCTTTTTTGGCATTAAGTTCTGCTTCGTCTTTCTTCAGTTGTTCCCTTTCCTTATCTATCTGCTTTTTTTCTTCACAGATCTGCTGATACCAACTCCGCTGATGTTCATCCTCTTTCTTTAGTTCTTCCTGCTTTCTTTCCAACTCTTCCTGCTTTCTTTCCAGCTCTTCTGCAGTTTTTTCTAACTTTCCCTTCTCTTTTTTAATCGTTTCCATTAAGTTCGTTAATGCCATTTTCTGCTTCAGATAATCCTGCTCTCTCCGCTGGAAAAGCTGTTCCCGTTCCTTATATATTTCATTCAAATCTTGAAAAAACGGACTCTGATTTGTTTCATCCATCATATTCGATCCGCTCCTTTCCTATTTTTTCTAAGTGTATAAACGCATACACCGATTGAAGCTGCTGATATTCCCAGTAAAACCGATAATATGAATACATCCTGTTCCTCTCCTGTTTTCGGCGGTACGTATTCTTGTGTGTTATTGTTCTGTATTACTTCCTTTTTATCCGTAGCTTTCTTTCTGTCATTTTCATATACGATACAATGAATACTTGTACTGTATTTTTTCTTCTTTTTATCGTAGTAGGTATATTTAATTGGATAAGTTCCAGCCACTGACGTATTCACAGATGTTACATCTACCTCTACTTTTGTTACATTTTCATTGCCCTGGATATGATATATTTTATCCGGCAATGCACTTCCCTTTTCAATTTTGATATCCTCAAGATCTACTAACTCCGCTTTTTCAAGTTCTTCCTGTTTTATGTCTGTACCAGTTTTGAGCATAAAAAAAGCACCGAATCCACATCCGATACCTAATAAAAAGAGTATTATTGTTATTAGTAGTCTCTTCATCTGATTTTGCTCCTTAAAGAACAACCTTTTCTTTTGTAACTTTGCAATTCACAACCAGACGATAAGGTGTCCGTGTATATCCAGTACAGGTTGCCAGGGTAACGGTCTGTACCTCTTCCCCTTCCATACTCCAATCATCCTGAAAAACTGCATCATCCTTATTACAGGAATATACAGATACTATTGTAAGTCCCTTTGTCCGTTCCGGCGTATATACATAGATACTCTGTTCTTCTCCTTCATCTACTGCCAGTTCATCCAATCTGCCAAAAATCTGACCAGACATCATATTGTGTCCAAAAAGGCAGATATGAGGATCTGATAACTTTTCATTTACATGGGCGAAAGTAAATACAGAACCTAAGATGCTGCGTGTCCCATCAAAACCTTTGTTTAAATATTCTGTGTCTGTCCTTCCACGCAGAATTGGCTCATCCACTCCAATTCGTGGAATATATAACCATCCGATAATATCTGGATTAATTTCTTTTAATAAAGTAAAATCAATCTTTCGATCCATAGGACTGTCTGAATTCTCTTCCTGATTCTGTGATACAACCGCTTTTTTTATTGCTTCATGACTTATCTTTGCATCCATAAACGGTTTATGTTCCCTGTATGCCAAGATTCCAAAGAATACCGCAAGTCCCAACAGGATTGCAATAATAAATCTGTATACCCTGTTTCTCATCTAATGTTTCCTCTTACGCATTCTGATCATGCATACTACAGCACCGAGAACACAGATACCTGCCGCACCTGCATACTTCCATGTGCGGTCTTCCAGATTTGTCTGCGGTGCAACATTATTTTCCTTATCCGGTTTTTCCGTATGCTTCGGTGTGATCACAACATCATAAAGCATATCCTCCTCTGAATCACTCCATGTCGGAATTGCAATTAATGATGGATCTACTGTATCATAGGTTTCTGAATCCTCTGCATAAATAAGATATACTCCGACTTCCAGGTTATTAAATGTTACTATCCCGGATTCATCTGTCGTATCCGTATTGGTACTGTTCTCACTTTTTGCTAGCAGTTTTTCTGCAACATCCTTCAGATTGCTTGATGTTTCTATTGCATTTAAATCTACCTCTGCATTTTCATAATCTCCTGTAAGAACATATTCCCCTTGCACAATGTCTGCCACTTTCTGACAACTGACCTTAATATTACTTTTCTCTGTGCCGGCTTTTCCATCTGTCAGCTCAACCTGAATACTTCCTGTTCTTGCCTTATCAACCTGTTCTAATTCGGTTCTATCCGGTAACACCTGTTCTCCTGAAACAGTTGCTTTGTCCACAACCAGGTCACTGTCCGTTATTGTTGTATCCGCCGCATATACAGTTGAAGTTCCGAGAGCAACAATGGTACACACTGCAGTCAGTATACGCTTATATTTTACCATCTTTATAGGTCTCCCTTCTGTTCCAAAAATACAATCCAATTGCTATCGCAGCAAGCAAAAATGGCAGGAAAAAGAAAATAAGCTCCCGAACTGATGGAAGTTCCTGTTTGATAGCATCATGTTCTGTTTTTTTATATTCCACCCGTTTTCCTGTTACCAGTAATCGATGGGTATTAATTCCATAAGGTGTACATGTCACCAAGGTCACAAGATCCTGCCCCGCTTCAATCTGCAGACTGGAAACGTCTTCCGGATCTACCACCTGGATCGTACATACTTTATACGCAAGTGTCTCATCGCCGATCCGCAAAAAGAATAAATCTCCCTTTTTCATTTCATCCAGACGGATCAGTAGTTTTGAACTGGGTAACCCTCTGTGTCCAGTCAGAACACAATGTGTATTTTCTCCACCGATTGGAAGGCTTGTCCCCTGCAGATGACCGACACCATTCGATAGTACAGAATCATCTGTACCATGATAGATTGGAAGTTCCACATTAATCTTCGGAATATCCAGACTTCCCATTATTCCATTTCCGGAAATGTCCAACTGTTCCTGATAACTTTCGTCACTTAAAATCTCCGTATCAGAATTATCTACAATTGCTCCTCCCGTCTGATACAACATATCATTATATGCTCTTGCATTTTCCATGATTTTCTTCAACTTTGTATCATCTTTTTTGCTTACCGCATTTTGGTAGGTAGCAACGGCATCTGATTGATGCCGCTGCTCGATTACATTCCAGATAATTGGCAGACAACAGAGTGCAAATCCAAAAATGAATAAGACTCCCATGCTCAATTTTTTTCTCATGTAATCTCCTTTCCTTTTTACTTAGATCTCGTCCTCTTTCTTACGTCCTTTCGCAATTGCAACACTCATAAGAGCAACACCAGCTCCAAGCATAATTACTACTGTAGATGTACCTGTGATTGGAAGTTTCTTTCCAACCTGGTTCACGATTGTGATATTTGCTGATCCCTCTTCTACGTTTGTTGTCAATGTTTTGTCTTCTGACTTGCTTAGTCCGTTATAAAACGTCTTAATATTTGCCTTTGCATCAAGTGCTGTAAGAGTCTTATCTGTTGCGCCATCGCCTTTTACATAGTTATCTCTCTCTGTTGTGAATGTTGCTTTTAACTCCAATTTGATAGGATCGGTTAATAAACGATATCCATCCGGAGCATCTGTCTCTTTCAGATAGTAAGTTCCACTGTCGAGTCCGTAAATATTAAATGTACCATCTGTTCCAGATACCATTTCTACTGCTGTGTCCGGCTTGGTTCCTCCTGTATGATCTGAACCACCCACGGAGTCACGGTTGATTACAATATAGCCATCCTGTCCAGCTTTTACATAAACTTCATTCTTGCAATCAGCGTCACTATAAAGACGAAATTTTGCTCCATCCAGTACTTTGTCATGGTCGTTTGTCTTGATCGGGTTTAAGCGATAGGTAAAGCATACAACAGTATCCCACGGTGTATAACCTGTTTTCCCTTCTCCTGTTGAATCTGCATCATTGGAGAATTCAAGACGGACATCATTCTCGAATCCTGGACGTCCTGTGTTTTCTGCCGCCTTATCATTCAATGTCGCATTATATGTAACGGTAACTGTCTGACCATAAGTATTTTCTTTTCGGTTGTCAACTTCATCAAATTCACGGTCTACGATTGCTTTCAGATCTGCAACAGCAATCATAAAAGTATCCCCGTTTCCTGGCTTCTCTGTGACAGCAAACTCTGTGTTACTGAGAGTATATGTTTTTGCCTTTCCATCTACTGTTCCGGAGATTTCAATTTTTACACTGTTTTTATTGAATGTCAGTGCATCGCTCATTACATCATGCCATGCATAGTAATAAGTATCGTATCCATTGATGTCAGGAACGTTGGATGTATACTTGTATGGAACTGTCTGACCAATCTCATAATCTCCGATATCATTCCACCTGTCTCCGTCTGTAATATTGGCGTTTGCATCATCTTCCTGAATCTTCTTTGTAACGCTTGGATAATCCGATTTAATCTTGATCTGTGCTTCTGGGTTTGCTGTGTTGACCATGCAGAGGGAAGATGCTGAATGTGTTCCCTCTACATTGGATACTTCGTCAATAACATAATATCCATACTGCAGTCCATCCAGACGAATGGAATTATCAGAACGGACGTTTTTCACATTGACAACCTCCGGTGATTCCTTTAAAGTTGTCATCTCATCTCTCAGTTCTTCGATGAAATAACGGAAGTCACTGTAACGGCTTTCTAAGGTCTGATCTGTTGTAGCTCCTTCCACTGGATAATTATTTAAGGACTGGATATAGTCAATCACCTGATACTCTGTAATGTCAGCCGCTGAAGTCGTTGTTCCTTTCTTTGTAAGTGCTTTTGCAACAACATTCTTTAAAGCCTGCTCATAGGTTGGATTAAATGTATAGTTGATGGATTCCCCACCTTTTGCATTCTCTGCATTGAACAGCTTATAAACATTAAACTGTTTTCCTACCAGTGTCTGTCCATCATTTCCAGTGATATCAATATGTGCCTGTCCATTTCCCATTGTGGCAACACCTTTCACTGTACTATAGGTTGTTCCCTCTGCCGCATATACTACAGCAGCCATTCCATTCTGAAACACCGGCATCGGAATGGAGCTAATCGCACCTGTAAGTAGGAGTGTTCCTGTCAACATAAGTGCTGCTCGTTTCTTATTATATTTTCTCATCATCTTTTCCCTCCGTATTTCCTTTTCTTATCTGTCGGATAATCACTGTAACCATGCAGGCAATGCCAAGCAACATAAGAATCAATGTTGTGTGTGTTCCTGTTTCTGGCATCTTCACTCCTGTCTGATTTACTACTTTCAGGTTTACAATTCTTTCATGTGTCGTTCCCTCAATCGCATAATCGCCGGATTCCTTTGTATGAAGTTCACCATTGACATAATACTCAAACTGTCTCTTGTCATTGAACTTTGTATAAAATTCATAGACATAATCATTTCCATTGATATCTTTTGGAATCCGATATCCCTGTGGAGCTTTTGTTTCCTTGATGTAATACTTTTTCTCAACCTCTAACGGTTTTATTTCTGCAATTCCTGTATCATCTGTAACAACTGTAAAAAGCTCTTTCGTGCAGTCCTTGTCTTCGTAAACAGTAAATTCTGCTCCTTCCAGTGCCGTGTCCTTTTCATTGGCTTTCAGCACTTTGAGTGTATACGGTGCTAAGGTATCCTCTACATTTAAGGATGCTGTACCATCTGCTTCGACTTTGAACTGCATGGAATTATCTGTAGCAGTGTTAGAGTCTACTGTGATCGTATTGTCTTCTGCTACGGTAAATGTTACAACTCCGTCATTTACTATGTACTCATCTGGTACAGAGATCTCCCGGATCGTATGCTTTCCATATCCAAGCCCTTTGAATTTACACGTTCCATTTTCGTCAGTTGTCACCGTCTCAGTCGTTCCATCTGGCTTCGTGTGTTCAAAGACTGCTCCTTCAATTACATAGTCCTTCCCTTTTTCTTTCTTCACAATATTCAAATCAAGGGATTGCTCCGGAATTTCCGGTTCATTATATGTGTAGACAAACTCCGAACCGTTGTTATTGCTTGTGATCTTAACCGTATAAACTTCCGGATTGATCAGATAGCCTTCTGGAGCTTGAGTTTCCTGGATAGTAAGTGTACCAATTGGCAAACTCGGATTTTTGGTGGGTGATAAATATAATTCATCACCAGACTCTAAATATTTCTCCTCATAATAGCAAAATCCATCTTCGTTTGTTCTAAATATCCAGGTTCTGTCAGCAGTCTTTCCCTCTACCGCCGGGTCTGAATCCGACTGAACTCCCGCATAGAATTTAGCTGTAAACAATGCACCTTCCAACGACAATGAACCCTCCGGTTTATTCTGATTCGTTTCCTTATCTACTTTTCCAAGTAGGACACCGACCGGGTCTAATGTTGGCTTATCAGATACTTTTAATTTATAAGTTTCATTTGGCTTTATCGTAACTGTATAGGTTGTCTTATCCAATGCATAACCTTTTGGAGCTGTTGTTTCCCTTACATAATACGTCCCAGCATTTAAGGTGAGTGTGTTGGACTCACCATTCTCATCTGTAGTTAAGACACCTACTTTGGACACACCCGATAGTGATGAATCACTATATACACCATATTCAGCACCTTTCAAAGAATAACAGTCATTTCCATTTGTTACATCCGGCACAGAAGATGTCTTCTGTAAATTGACTGATCCTGTCTGAAGAGTATTGGTGAGATTCCCGACCCATCCTTTTTCATATGAACCTTCCCAACTCATTTTTCCTGTATAACCTGATACTGCTTCTTCTTCTGCTGTATATTCATAGGTAACATCTCCATCAGTACGAAGCAGATTATTCCACGTAACTTTCCAATTCCACTCATTATTACTTGCTGCAATGTTTGCAGATCCTACAAGAGTTCGTGTTGTGTTTTTATTGCTCCAGCAGTACAAATTGATTTTCACACTGGCTGGGCGAGTATTAAATTTATTATTCTGGTCATCCCACTTTTTCCGTACAGTAAGGCTTGTATAGGTTTTAGGTGTATAAACGGAATACATGAGTCTTTGCGTTGAACCGTTATTTGTTGTCACCCGGTACACTTTGAATCCATCCGGAACATATGCATTTTGTTCTGCCTTGTATAAAAGCTGTGACATTCCAACTTTCTCGGAACCTGGTGAATGTGGACCCCCCATTCCGGTGGATGATAGACCTCTCACATAGTAACTAAGCGCTAATGATGTTGCTACACAACTCCGATTTAGGTCACTAGCAAATATATTTGCCGGTCCATTATAACCATAATACATAATAATTCTGAGCTTTTGGTCTGTGATTAGTTCTGGCGTTCCGGTCGGAGATCCAGCTTTTGGTGTACCTACATCATGTTCACAGCATACGGCTGTATATCCATCGACCTGAAAATATCCAACAGTTGTATTACCATAAGTTACTTTTTGATATTGTGTTACCGTCAGTGGCATAATACCACTGTTTAGGTCAATAGATTTAATCAGTGGAGCTACCCCCTGTTGAGACAACTCTAAATCCGATTTGTCAGCATAATAGTCTTCTGAAAGATAACCATCTCCATCAATCCATTTCTCCAATTTTAATTCTTTTGCAAGTTGTATTCTTGTCTGTTTATCAGAATTTGAATTTTTTGAATCCTCATTCTCTTTGGCATATGCCAAATTTGAGAACAATGAAGTTGCTAACAATATAGACGCCAATATAAATGATAATAATCGACCTCTCTTTTTCATTTTCTGTTTCATTTTTCCTTCCCTTCTTAAAGTTTTATGAACCTTATTCTTTTCCTCCTTTCCTCATTGTTCGCTATATAAAACATTTCTTCTATGGAGGACTTCTGGAACATCTTCCCATACGCATTTTTCACTTCCTTTTAAATTAAGGTACAAAAAAAGAACCACCTTCCGATGATTCTTTTTTGTACCGAATTTCGGTACGAGTTCTCTTTTATTTTCTTGCTCCACAGGAACACACATATCCATCAACGACTGTTTCATCATAGGCTGCACTGTCCTGTACCCACTTAGTTCCATAGACCGCATCATGATGTACCGTTTTTGTAACTGGTCGTGAATCATATTCGGTATGATGTCCACCGCCTTCACCTTTAATTGCATGTTGATATGCATGACCACCTGGGTCTGCTGTACAATCCGCACCACATACGTTACAGCAATCCCATGGATAATCCTCATATGTAGTTACCTGCTCATCATAGGCTGCCTGCACAACATACTGCTCATTGTGTCCAGTCGCATCATGATGTACCGTATGTGTCTGTGCAACGTAATTGTGCTGATGTGCCGGTTTTGTCTCTGTCTGACTGGAATCTCCTTTATTGCTTCCTGTGTTTCCCGTACTCGTACTTGATGAAGGTTTAGAAGTAGATGGTTTTGTTGTGGATGTTGACGGCTTTGTTGTCTCCTGCTTCTTATTAGAATTGGAAGAGGAACTGGTTGTTTTACTTGCAGTGGTCGTCTTCGCAGAAGTATCCTTTTTAGAAGTCTCTGTTGTGGAAGCACTCTTCTTGGAAGAGCTTTCTTTTGAATCACTTTTCTTGGATTCCTCTTTCTTCGACTCGTCCTTCTTTGATTCCTCTTTCGCAGAATCATTCTTCTCTGATGTTTTCTCCCCCTTCGTAATCTCAGAAGCAACATTCTTATCCTCTTTTACTTCTTCCTTGCTCTCATCTTTCGTATCTGTAGATTTCTTATCTACTGTTGTTGTCTGAGCTTTTTTACTTTCTTTTTGATCTGTATTGTTTTCTCCGCAGCCAGCTAAAGAGGTTGATACTACCATTACAGCCAGCATAACTGCTACTAATTTTCTTCTCATGTTATTTTCTCCTCACAAATTATTCCGTACCGAATTTCGGTACAATACAGTTTACAGGTAATCTCCTTTTTTCTTATTATACTGTGCCAGTATCATACGTGTAATCTCATTATCTCCGTACTCATTATCCGGATGAAAGATGCTAAGTAAGATTTTCTTACGTTTCGACAGGCTTTCCAGGGAATCGCAGTTTTTAAAAAGATCCATTGCTGTACTTGCATCTTTCGCTTGTCTTAACTCGAATTCAATCTGATCACACAGCAACTGGTAATGATCTCTTTCTTCCTCCAGTTGTTTCACACGTTCTTCCAATTTTCCCGTCTCTGTAGAAGCAAGTTTTTCTTTTAACTGCTCAATTTCCAGTGAATAATAATGTTCGACGAGATCATTATTACGTTTTAGAAGTTTCTTCTCATATTTTAAATTGCTTATTTCTTCTTGCGCCTTTTCCAGTTCTTGATGTAACTGCATATTTTCTGACATCCGATTGATATTTTCATTACATCTTCTAACCTTTTCATTTTCCAGACAATCAATCCGGCTCTTTAATTCCGCTATAACCTGATCCTTTGACAAAAAACGCTCATTCGTCACACGACTTCCCATGTATAGATTCGTCATAATCATATGTTTCATCCCCTTTACGAGCTATCCATAGATGATTTCACTCTTAACAATCTCTTCCGCCTGATGCCTGATCTGATTCATGTGTCTTGTCCAAGCCATCCCATCCTTTGCCTTATCTAGTGCAGGTTCTTTCTCCAAGAGTTGTTCTTCCAGGATATCCATTCTCTCATCTGCACTCTTCTGGATCTCTATCAGATGCTGATTTAATTCATCCATTAGAAGCATGGAAGAATATACTGCTGGTTTGTGTTCCTGCAGATATCTTTTTCTCATCATTCCCCATCTTCCAATATATCCGTCTACTTCCTCCAATGCCAGGTTCGGTAAAAGGAATTCACCTACCTGAATATATTCCAGCTTCGGGATTCCGTCTTCATCATACTCTATACTATTATTTTTCTTCTCCTCCATACCCTTTTCCTTCCCATCCAATTTGAATCAACTGTTGTTTATCTACTTTTACTAATTATAGTATATCAGATTGTCTTTCCTCTTTCTAGGTTACTTTAGGTACACTTTTTCAGCTATTTTATTCCTCATAAATAGTTATACATAAAATCATCTCTCAGAAGATAGATTGAATTTATGACACATAAAATAAAGAATGGATACAGAATTAATATACTAAATTGAAATATTGCCTGACAATACGCATAGTTGACAGCTTTTTGGGATTTTGTAAGTGTATAAAATTAGACTTCCTATCCCTATTTTTCACCTATACATTAGACTTACATTTCGTGTCCATTTCAGAAAATACTATTATTTTGGACTATCCAAAAATTTTCTACATACTTTTTAGACTAAGCATTATCGTAAAAAAATAAGGTTCTACGGAAAAGCTCTAAAATATTCCTGATATGCCCCTGTTTTTCCCATTATCTCCCTTTTGTTATCTACCTGCTGTATATTTTTCTCTGTCACATTTCTGTTTTTTGTACCTCAAATAAACCATGAATGAAATATTCATAGTCACTTATCTAATTTCAATGCATGTCTAAGCATCTTATGAAAATATTTGATGTCAAACAGAATGCTTTCCTCTGCGTGGCTATGTAACACTGTACTAAATACTTCGATTACATCCCTTCCCATCTGTTTAATAACCGAACGATACTGATGGATCAGTTTTCCAAGATCTAGAGCATCTTCATTCCGTTTCCGTGCAAGCTGTTGACGGCGTAATAAGACCGTACCAACATATTCACGCTGCTGATCAGCCGCTGCATTATCACTAATATAGGTAGTTCTTTTTCCCTGAATAGACCGCTTCGGCTTCTCAAATAATTTGCCACCTAAGAATTTAATATAGTACTTCCTTTCTTTAATCCGGACATCAAAATATTTACGCAACGTACACAAATACGTCTGGATCATACGTTTGGATACGTGCAGAGCATTGCAATATTTAGCATAAAATTCTTCTACCCTGATTACACGTATTCCTCTATTTAATGCGGTTGAACGCATCAGATCAAGCAGCATGTACTTTTCATGTGCTTTCATCACGAAAAACTCTTTACTCTGAAAAATCACCTTGTTGAGATCAATATAATCCGGCTTTTCCTGTTGAGAATATACAGGATTATTGACACGGATGTCAAAATCCCCTTTTACATTCTGAACATAAGTGAGTAATCCTTTCTCACTCAAAGAACGCAGCACATTATAGAATGTCTGCTTGCTCTTAAAGCCTAACAACTTCATGAAATATCTGTAATATGCTCCGATGACCTGTCCCTGGTCATCCTGATAGCGTACGCACTGGAGAAAAATATTCATTTCTGTTCTGCTGACATTATTCAGTTTTAATAATGTTTCATATGCAAGCTGCATTATTTTTCTCCTTCCGTACTTATTTCGTGTACCGAAATTCGGTACATTACCAACTAATGTTCTTTATTTTTCTTTTCTCCTATGTTTTCTTCCAAATCGTAACCACACTTCTCATTACGCCAGTTTATAGCCAGTTTATAGATTCTTTACACAGACACAGTGCAACAACCGAACCTACTAAAAACGCTAAAATTATTAGAATAATTATTAGAATCATCTTTCTCGCCCCTACATGACTACCACTTTTTAATGAAATGGTAACTCATCATCAATGTCATCCGGGATATTCATAAATCCATCGCCTTCATCTGGCGTTGCGCCTGCCGAAGTCTGATGCTGATAATTTCCCCTGTTGGCATCACTTTCTGCCCTGCTCTCTGCAAATTCCTGTTCCTCCACGATTACTTCTGTCGTGTATATTTTCAAGCCATCTTTGTTCGTGTAACTTCCTGTCTGGATACGTCCGGAAACAGAGACACGCATTCCCTGACGAAAATACTTCTCTGCAAACTCGGCAGAACGTCCAAATACAACGCATGGTATAAAATCCGCTATCGTTTCACCCTCTCTCTTGAATCTGCGGTCTACAGCAATCGTATACCTTGCAACTGCTGTGGGATTCTCACCCTGGGAATATCTTACTTCCGGATCTCTTGTCAGCCTTCCTACTAAAATTGCTTTATTCATACTTTCCTCTCCCTTCTGTACCGAAATTCGGTACACTCACTACTTTTTTTCCTCTATTCCTAACATTCTCGTACTTCTCCATCCTTATATTCTACACAGATAATCTCCCCCTTATTGTCCATTATTTTTGCAGTATTATTTCCCGTATATTCCACTCGTAAACAACCCTTAACAAAAGTGTCATCTATCCATTGTTTGATATGAAACTGTTCCATTGTCTGTGGTCTTCTGTTTTCATTTTTCAGAAGAAGTTCCTCTTTTTCCTCTACCCACTTCTTAATGCGTTCGATTTCTTCACCCATGTTCGGCTCTGTCTCTGGCTCCCAGCCCGCTCTCATGTCTTTCAGTTCTTCTTCTTGGCACTTCAAATCATCTTGATATTCCTCTAAGCACTCTCTTTCACTTGTACGATATTCTTCTACACTGTTATAACATGGCACTTCTACATAGTGTGTTCGCTCTTCATTGTATTTGTGATATACAATATTTTTCCACTCATCGCTTGGCTCTGTTATATTCTTTTCAGTGATTTTTATATGTTCTTTTATCGTTTCGATATCATTCAACAATTCCAGATAGTCCTCTGGGTCATATCCCCCACAAAGCAGATGATTGAGAAGTGTAGGCTCTGGAAAAATTCCAAACCAGCAACGATTGAACCACTGCTCTGCATAATCTCTTTCATCGCTTCCATTTGAGTAAGTGCCACAGACCAGATCTCCAATAAAATTCTCAATCAACTGTCCAACTGTCAAATCATGTCCTCCACATAATTCTACCAATCGTTCACAATCTGCATCCGATAATTTCACTGTAATAGTTCTTTCTGTTATCGTTTCGATTTCCTTTTTCTGCTGTTCACCGTAACTCATCATTCCATCCTCCTTCACTGGCGTACCGAAATTCGGTACATCTATTTTTCATATAATTTTTTTGCTTCACTGGTGGCAGAAATCTTATCGATTTTTGCCACCGTCAACAACACATACGTGCATAGATATGGCAATTGCAACACATCTATACACAGTCCACCTCGTGTCTTTGAGACCACGGACGCTGCCAATTTCTTCAGAAGCTCCGCAAGGTGGTATATTTCTATTCTTCCTCGTGATTGTGATTGCCAATATCTCGGTTTACAGACATTATGAGTCTGATTCCAACAAGCAAAGCAATACTATATACTGCTATCTGAACGACTAAGCTCCAGAGAGCATCTGGCAGATTGTCTGCCAGACGTCCCAGAGTTAATAATCCAAGAAATAATATGAGATTTTTTAATAATTTTTTTACTTTTCTATTATTCATCCGCTTCTCCTTTTAACAGAAAATCGGTATCATTTCCAGGTTTAAAAAAGAATATCCTTTTTCAATGCCAGATTCCTGTTTATTGATATATGTGATTGTAAACTCGATTGCTTCTGTTTCCGCTCCGTCTTCTCTGATGGCATAGATTTCTACCAATTCAGCTTCTTGGTAACTGTCATCTTTTGTAAATACACCCCTCTGCTGACCTGAAAGCAAGCGGTTGTATGTTTCATAGGATACCTGCAGTTCCCCTTTCTCATAATCTAAGTGTTTCTTATTTTTTCTTTTCTGAACTGTCACTTGATATGCAGGGATCACTTCCTCTAAAAGCTTCAGAAAGCGATTCCATGTAATTTCTTTTTCATTTATGGTGATTGTTTTCGGAGTACAACCAACATCAATACGACTGTTACTGATTCCTGTATGTGTCTTTCCCAATTTTTGGATTAACTTCTTACCTGTCTCTTTCCGATCCGGACAGTCATATTCTTTTATACCAAGTTCATCATATGCCGTAAGGATTTCATTGGATGTCGGTTCCAGGACTTCCTTTTTATATTTTTTTAATGCCTTATCCGTTTTGTAGCCTCTTGCTAATGCCTGATTCTGTTTCTTTTCAGGCATACTAGCCAGAGTTACAGCTGCAGATTTATCGATTTCACCTTTTTTTAATGCTTCCATCGCTGTGTCTCCCAGGTTCTTAGATATAGACAAATATTCACCAACCGTAGACTTACTCAGATTGTATTTTTGGGCAAGGCGATCCACCATTCGACCGCCCTGAATTTCCGGAAATTCTTCTGGGTAGTTATTGATCAGGTACTGCATCCGCTCCAATTTATGCATGATTTCATAAGGTGTTTCCTCATGGTGGCAATTCGTGCTATAGACCTGGAACTCCGCCCGTACATCGCTGATATTCTGCTCGAAACACGGTAAAAACTCGTATTCTTTTTTCCCTCTTTCTTCTACTAACAACTTACACGCAGCACATCTTTTATGTCCTGCAATGATTTGATACTCATCGGAATCCAGTTTTTTCACCAGAAGATCCTGAAGAACCATTCCACTTGCTTCAATAAGATCTGCAAGACCTTCAATTTCTTCCATACTCTTTGCATCACAATACTGCTTTTCATTTCTTGTAAGTTTTGTATAATGAATCCACTTTGTAATTCTTTTCGGATGAGCTGTCTTTTTGACTTCCTCTTTTGAAAATACGTTTGATATCTTAGCCATGATCCGCCCCCCTTTATGCTTCCATCAGTTCCTTTGCCAGTTCCAGGTAATCCTGTGCCACACTGCTTAATCTTCTATGCTTTAACACAGGCTTATATAAGTTCAGAGCATTATCTACAACTGCTGAACGACTCACACAAGTATCAAGAATCGGATAATCATGCTTTCCAATTAGATCAGCCATCGTTTCTCTCTGTGCCTTTCCATTAGCAACCATATTGGCAAAGATTTTCCATTCCATCTTCTCATCTGCATATTCATTTACGAACTGTTCCACTAATGCAAGGTTATCTCGACAGTAATTATCAAATTTAATCGGTGTCAGCATAATATCAGCAACATGGAATGCATTCTTTGTCAGGTTGTCAAAGACCGGTCTGGTATCCATAATGCAGTAGTCGTATTCTTTTTTCAGATTTTGAAATGCATCCTTCAACTGATATTCTCCTGGACACTTTTCCTGTGCTGAACCACGGATAATATCAACTTGATCATATTTTGTCCGATAAATACAATGATTGATTGCTGTAGGATCTGCAAGTACATCTTGTACCGTTTTTCCAGTACAATTTACTTTTGCAAAGAACCGGGTACTATTACACTGTGGATCTAAATCAATTAACAGCACCTTTTCTCCTAGTGACATCAAACTATAAGATAAGTTAATAGAAGTTGTGGTTTTTCCAACCCCACCTTTCAAATTTGCAATTGCTATTGTTTTCATTTTTTCTCCTTTTCCGTACCGAAATTCGGTACAATTGTATGTGTTGTGTTGATTTCTTTTATATAAAACAGTTTTCACTGCTTATATCAATATTAAAAATATTCTTCTGCGGTAATATATACGATTTCTTCTTGAATCTGGAGAATCTTCTGGTAGTCATAACTCCATCTCCATACATACCTTATTTCTTTTTCAAATGTACAGCCTTCTGTATGATGATATTCAGAATCATTTATGTAGTCCTCCCACAGATTTTTAAATTCATGCTGTATCTCCGTGAGAAGTCTTCGATTTTCTTCGATCACTTCCTGATAGTGGTATTCAAATTCTTCCTTCGTTTTATAGACAGATACACCATTTCTATTTTTTATCGAATGCCACGAATACGGCTTATCTTCCAAATCGCTGTATAGGATACCTGTCTCCATTTCCTTTTGCTGACTGTCAATAGCCTTTTTTGTATCTTCTATATCAGTCACCATGTCAACAATATCTCTTTCTGTATAATTATCTAACAGATATTGTAAAAAGCTTGTCTTTTCACCACAGATAAAACTGGCTTCCCACTTCCATCTCTGCTCCATTATGTCTCCTTCTCCTGATCACTGTTTTTGACTTTCATTTCCACTATTCAAAATATCTGTCAAAGTCATTTGTTGGTATTCTTCTTCATTTCCTGTCTTTCTATCTTTATTAATAATCTTTTTATGCCTGCTTACAATTTGTGTATTCGTCAGATCACTTTCATAAAGCTGCTGTATATCCCTGATCGCCTGTTTACGTTTCCCCTCAAACTGTCTATGATTCAGTCCTGTCTCTTCTTCCACAACTTTATATAATTTCCCTTGTACATATAATTGGTAAATTATATTATATTCATCTCCTGTCAGAGACTGGAAACATAAGTACAACCGATGGATTCCTCTTGCACTGACTGTAAGAGCCAGCATCTCAGCAGTCAGTTCTCTTTCCTGTGTCTTCACCAGCTTCTGATAATTAAGATATACATCTGCTAAGTCTTTATGGATTCCACTTCCACTCCCACTCACAGATAGATCTATTCTTGGATAAGATGCCATTTCCAGGGCTTGTTGTTCGACTTCATCAATCTTTTTTCGTATATCAATCACTTGATTATGTATCTGCTGGGTGAGTTCATTGTGATGCCGGAGTACTTCTTTGATTTTTTCGCTGTCTACTTTCATCATATTGCTTTCCACTGACATCTGACTCCTCCCTTCTTCCTGTACCGAAATTCGGTACATTACTCTGATTTTATAGAAAAATGTATTTAACCCCTTTACAAATGCTTTGTTTTTTGTATAATAAAAATGAACAGGGATTTTTTCAGTGGTATGGAATAATTCCTAAAAGAACACGCTTTGGTCGGGGTGTTCTTTTTTTATTAATTTTTTAGAATTTCCTTATGGATTTCATCATAATATTTTTCAACTCGCTCTATCGGAAAACCAGTCGCCACTTTTACATCAAACATGTCCGCCTGCGGATTTATTTTTAAACAAGTCCGTATGATCTTTTTATATTCTTTCTCTTTACTCTCCATACGTGTTTTCATTACCATCTTTTTAGCTGCCTGCTGATTCTCTTTTGCTTTTAAGGCATCCTTTTGAGCTTCCTCTGCAGAATACTCACCTGAGCATCTTTTAATCTCTCTTCTGACAGATAGATCACTCTTGCCAAAATATTCTGCTATCTCCCATACAGTTTGTCCTTCCTTTATCCTGTGTTCAATTTCTATTCTGTCTTCATAAGTAAACCATTTTCCTTTAGAAGTATTGATACCATCACCATAACGTTTTCTTTTTTTACTATCTGCGTCCATCTGAGCTTCATAAGCAGAGTACTTGCCTAAAGGGCATCTCCTCAGCTCTCGATAAATTGTTGCATACGTTTTATCAATTGCATCTGCAATCTCTTGACTTGATGCTCCACATTTGCACATTTTTTCTATATTTTTTCTGTCATCATATGTCAAAGATTTATATGTAGACATTACCTGGATTCCTCCTTTCCGCTCAACCACGGGATTTTCTGAAAATAAAATAAGTGCACGAAGAACTTTTTCTTTGTTCTTCATGCACTTATCTTATCATTTACAATCGCAGCTTTATATAATCGGCATAATCGTACAGCTTGTCAGGCATAATAAGGTCATTCCATCATATAAACCGGAACGATACAATATTCTTGAGGTGAATGATTATGCCGATTGATGATTTAACTGCTTTAGGGCAGAAAATGCGGAAAGCCCGAAAGAATAAAGAGCTGACACAGCAGGAACTTTCTGATCTGAGCCATGTTTCTGTAAAGCAAATCGCCAATATTGAAAAGGGAAAAATGAATCCTTCCTATTTAATTTTAAGAGCATTGGCAAAGGTTCTGCACATCTCTTTGGACACACTTATAAATCCAGATGTCTCTCTGGAGGATGAAGGTGTTAATCAGATGAAAATGCTTTATTCTAGCTGTCCGCCAGAAATGCGTGACACCCTGTTACATTACACTCAAGAAACGGCGAAAGAACTGACAGAGTTGTCCGAGAAATTTAAAACGAATTGAACCAGTAAGTGAAGTTTAACGATTCTCTCACTGGTTCTTTTCGTTTTTAAAAAGGCGATTTACTTTTATAAATATCTCCGCTATCATTCCAAACAACATTTTTCTCTAATATGCCGGAACACCATATCCATAAATATTACTACTTCCGATACTGTAACTTCGTCTTGCCACTTTATCTCCACTGTTACCTTCTATGGTATTGACGGTTCCACCACTAACGCTCTCTACAATTCCAACGTGGTCAATCGTTCCTGTTATTTCTGCTTTCTGCAATAAATGCCTGTACCTTTTCATCCTGTGGTACAGCCGATGCATTTAATAAAGAATCAAAACTATTATCCATAAAATTTACCTCTCTTTCCCTTTCCTTGGTTTTCGTTTCTGTTGTGGCTGCTGGTGGCGAATCTGATTCCGGTCTTTATTTCCCTGATTTCTCACCGGATCATTTCTATTCTCACGCCGCTCCGCTTCTTTCTTCCTTGCATTCTGTATTTCCCGAAGTTCCTTTCTGACCGATGGTTTCTCTGGTTTTTCCGGGGTAAATAACTTAGAAGTACCCTCTACGGTTTTCTCTTGCTTCTTTGAGGTAGGCTCGGACAGACGGGATTTGGTCGTCTTTGCCAAAGAGGGGTTTTGCTCCTTCCCCTCTTTCTTTACCGGCTCTCCAAAAAGCTCATCCATAAGCTGATCCTCCTTGGATTTCTGCGGATAATCTTTCTCCGGTTCTGCCTGTCCCTGTTTTTCCTGCTGAACCTGTACTTTTTCCGGCTTCTTTTCCTGCTTCTCTGATTTTCCGGCTTTTGCTTTTTCTGCACGTGTCCGCTCAATTTCCGTCTTAATCTTCGCTGCTTCTGTTACAGATGCAAACTGGAATCTATCTACGATACGGTTGATTCTTGGTGCATCTTCTTCCTTTACAATCACATCTACCAATCCGTCACTGCTTCCTCTTGGATTTCGGACTGCACAGTACAACACGCCATATCGTTTTGCTTCCTGCACAAACTGCTTCAGATCACTTTCTTTCACTGAAAATACCGTCAGTGGTCTACCCGATTTGACCAGTGTTTCAAGTCTTACTCTGCCTTTTGTCTTTTTCTTCTCTTTTAAGACTGCATACAGCATCACTGCCAGATGCTTCGCTCCTGTACCACTGATCTTCAATGCTGCTTCACCGACTTCCAACGACATTCGCACCACCTGGTCAGCGGCTTCGCCTGATGTGTTCATGGCTTTGCTCCTCCTTCTTCTCTTTTTCTTCCCGCATCATCTTAAATTTTTCTTCGATCACTTTGGAACGTGCGGCAATTCCATCGCAAAGTACTGCCTCCTTTCTGAGCGTTCCTATTTTCTCTGTCAGAACTTTTATCTGCTCTTTCATTTCCTGTATTTCTTCTTCCGGTCTGTCTGCCCGGATCTTATAACGCAAGTGCTTCCGTTCCTCCACACACTGCTCCGTTTTCTTCTGCAAACTTTCTTTCAACGAAAAAAGCTGCTCTGCAGTATCTATGTGATAATGGCAGAGCAGCTTTGTCTCTTTGGAAATGGTATTCAGTTTTAATAAATCCTCTCGGAACAATACATGAATTTGTTTGGCAGACATTGACGGGCGGTTCTTCGGTAGGATTCCTAAAAGATAACAGTAATGCAGATACAATCCCAAAAGTCCTCCGATTTTTCTCGTCTGCTTGAAGTTGCCGGATATCCGAATCCGGTAATGCCGCTGAACCGGAAATTTCTTCTCGGCAGGTAATTCATTTTCTTCCAGAATCCGAACCCTGATTGCTTCCAGCGAATAATTCTCTCCAAAGTTCCGCTTTAGCTTCAAACCTCGCTCTCGCCCTTCCGGACAAATAGTGATGTCTTTTCCAAACTTAAACGAGTATCCTTTTTCCCGCAAATAAAAAAAGAACTGTTTTTCAGTCCTCGCCTTTCGGATTGCCTCGTCAACATCTGCCTTTACCATGCTGTGATAACTCGGCTTCCCATCCTGTTCTGCTTGCCACTCGGCATAATGTTTTCCTTTTCCCTGTTCTGGCTGCCTCACAACCGATAACTGGTATTCTTTACATAAACGGTCTGCATATCCCGGTAATCCTGATTTGTCCTGTGGTATCTTTTCCCGTCAAGGAATGAAACAGAGTTCACCACAAAATGATTGTATAAATGATTTGCCTTATCCAAATGAGTTGCAATCAGCACTTGATACTGACCACCCCACAATTCTTCTGCCAGCTTCTTTCCAATCTCATGTGCCATTGCCGGATTACATTCTCCCGGTGCAAAAGACTGGTAGCCATGAAACGCAACAATTCCGTCCTCCTTTCCAAAACGCTTTTTGACCGCAATCATTTCTTCTCTGGCGGTTGTCGGTGCACAATTCACTCCAGATACATACTGTTCCATCAGTTCTTCCGCTTCTCCGACAAGTTCCATTTCCATAGATTCAAATTGCCTCCGTCTGATCTTTTCTGCATTCACCGCATAGGTAATTACATCATTAAGTCCTTGTGTGGATCGTGATTGATTCTCAGATATTCGCCCTTCATTGTTCTCTTTCGTCTTATCCGAATTCTCCGCATAATTGATTACTTTTCCAATCCACCCCTTGATGCTCCAGATTGATGTCACTGCCATGATTCATTTTTCTCTGGAAGTATCACTGCTTCTGTAATCTTACGGACTGCTTCATTGAACTTCCGCACTTCCTTATCGTAACGCTGCACATCTACCACATTTAACACATGTGCTTTCTGTGCGATCTGATTTAAGTTATTTCCAATCTTATGAAGTTCCCGCATCATGGAATAATAATCTGGTGGCGGTGCGTCTCTTGGAACAACACCGGAAATCAACTGTCTCAGGTAAGCTTCCCGGTTCAGTCCACTTTTCTTTACTTTCTTATCCAATACCCCTGCTTCTTTTTTGTTCAATCGAAAAAGGATTGCTACATTACGTTTTCTCAACGCTCCATCTCCTTTACTTTCTGTATAGAATCTGGTTCCTGGCGAATCTGGTGTTTTTCTTTATCGTAGCTGTAAACTCTGTCTGAAAGGACTTCCTGCCTTTCCACTTCATTTTTATTTGCTTCCCGTACCATTTCACCAAGCATTTTCGGTTCCATCTCTCCATTATCCGGAACGATCAGAACTTCATGCACAGATGACGGTAACACATAAAATCCTTCTGGAAAAAGCTGTTCCAATTTATTTAAAACTGCTGGCTGCGTGATCATAGATGCTCCATATTGCTTTTCTACATTCGTAAGTGCATACAACATATCATGTGAACGAAATCCAAAATCAACATTTTCATCTAATAAATTTGTTGCATGTCCTTCTTCATTAAAAATACTCAACAACATTTCGTCCATTGACTGAAGAATCGGTGTATTTACAGGCTGTGTATTTGCTCTGGCCTGTTGGAACATTTCCTTTGCATCCACATTCCACATCTTAAGATGTTCATTTTTCACCTTCATAGTCGCTTTTCCATCGTTAGACTCTACCGGGAAATCCACATAACAGATAGCCGACAGATCTTCGATATTTTCATGAGGCATTTCCTGTAACATTCGTTTGTTTGCCTGGGTGTTTACAAGCATCACTGCCAGATGTTCCTTCACTGAATCATAATCCATTGGGTTGATACCACAGTCCACAAACGGGGCATTGCCTGCTTCTTCCATGCATTTTGCAATTTCATTCATCACTTTCTCAACAGGTTCACCCAAACGTATTTCATTAAAGAACGCCCCTACATAAACAACCGGGCACACATTTTCTTCCTGTAGTCTTACCTGTACTCCTATCATCTGGACTCCATTATTTTTATTCATCTGCATTACCTGAAATTCTGCATTCTCATATTTTTCTGGGAGAAAATTCCTGATGTCCTTTGCTACACTTTCCGCAAATACCTTTTCTGCTATCATTTCTTTTGCAATCATTTCTTCTGTTCTCCCTTCTTCTTGTTCATTTTCTTTAAATATTCCTGATATCGTCTTTCTGCTTTCTTCTTGTCTTTCATTGATACTTCAACCAGCATCTTGTATCTCCTTTCTTTTTGTCTACTGAATCTTGTTAATCTGTAACAGGCACATCAACACTACTCCTATAATGCCACCTACTAATACTCCACAAATAAACTTCAACATTGTTACTTTCTCCTTTTTCATTTTCTGAGGGTTTCAGGGATTCTCCCTGACAAGCTGCCGCCGAACTGACAGACAGAAAACCTGTGTGGCAATCCAAAGGCGTTGCTTGCTGGTATTGTGTATTCTTCTGCACCCGTCTCACTGTTCCGGGTATCAGAAGATTTACTTGCCGAAAAAGCACTTGCTTTTTTTATTCTTTCAGTTCACAAATCCCGCAAGTTTCACACAAGTATTCACACTTTGTGCATCGTACATTTTCATCAGTTGCCATACATTCTTCACTTGCCGGACAATACTTTTGACAACTTTCACACTGCTCCGTACAGCTTTCTTCTGACACTTTCTCAGCAATAATTCCAAGTAATTCACTCGGTTCTTTTTCCTCTTTCAACTGTGTTTCCAGAAAAATCTTCAACAGTTCTTCGCTGTCTACATCGTCTTCCATCGTCAAAATCAGCTCTTTCCTATACACGACCTTCAGTCCATATCTTGCAATTTTCATATCTTTTTTCACCTTCTATCTCTCATATTTTTCATGACCAGACATATTCTTTTTTGTGCGTTTTTCTCGCTTTGTAATTGCCAGATTTAACTTGATGCAGAGCAGATCGTTGTAATCTTTTCCTTGTTTTGGCGGTACATCTTTTACCTGATATTGCTTTGGAAGCACTGCAGAAATTGCTTTTGTGGCAAGTCTTCCAATACGGTCATTGTCCAAATGCAGAACGATTGTCTTCACCTCTGGATGCATTTTTAATGTCCTGGCCAACGCTGCAGGGACTTTACTTTTTTCAATTTCTTTTGCTGGCTGATAGACACCTGCCAGTGACAATAAATGTTCTCTCCTCCACTCTTTCCCGTCTAATTTCTGCAACGTCGCATAAGATAACAAATCAATGGCTGACTCAAACAGATGCACCGTATCATTGGATTTCTCTGCAAAAATGGAAAAAGAATAATTCTTATCGCTTCCATTTGCTTCTCCGATAAAACTGCTACCGGTTCCCCTAATGGCTGCATATTTCGGACTATCTTTCTCATCCATCCCTACAAACACCGCATTGTGATGAAATGCACTTTCATAAACTCTTCCGGACTCTAAGCAAAACTGAATGATTTCCTTATCAATCCCACGTCCTGAAAGATACGCAATCACTTTTTGATCATCTTGATTCTTCTTTGGCAACAGTAACTGTTTCTCTATCGGAACATTCTCAGATACAGAAAGAGGCGGCTGAATATTTGCCCGTTCTGCAAGCAATTCAACCGCCTCTAAAAAACTGTATCCTTTTACTTTGATCAGATAATCCAGTGCTGATCTGCCACCGGTTCTCTGACTCCACCACATCCATTTCCCATTTGATATTTTCAAACTGTCGTGTGTTCTGGTCGTGTAGGTGTTTCCAGAAAAGTGAACTAATTCGTATGGTTCATAATTTTTCAAGTACGTAAGCAAATCCATCCGCTTGACCTCCCGCACGACTGATGGTGGTATATATGGCATAATTTTCATCTCCTTTCCTGCCTTAGATTGATATTATTGAGGATAATATCCGGGCATGAAAATAGCCAGGTGATTCCTTGAGTTGGAACCATCTGGCTATGTAAGGCACGTATATTCTTTTTTAATTATTTAATAATATTTCTCCTAACCGCTTAATTTCTGCATCAATCTTATTCATATCTGGACTGCGTAATTCAAGGTTAAAAGATACTACTTTTTCTCCAGAAATATCCTCTAAACCATAAGCTAATTCATTAATTCGTTTATCATAATCATCTATAAAATTCTCAATATCTTCTATTATAGATTTGCTCAACTCTGATGTATATTCTATCAATTTTTCGAACATTTCTGGAACACTAATACATTTAAAATCTAATGCCCAAAGATGATCGCTTTTATATACTTCAATCAATTTTTCTGCTACATAAATTATATACTCAGCATTTCCTGGCGTTCCACGTTCACCAAGTGCTTCTTTAAGAGCCTTATTAAGTATAACACAAAGAATATCATTTTTCCGAATAAGTTCTTTACTTTTTGCCTGAACATAATCAAAAATTTCTATAGGATTTTCAAAACAAACTGTTCTTTCAAATGAAATACCGTATTTCATATCATATCGCAAATCATCCAGTTTATTCAAATTATCTTTTAATACCTCTGCAAATAATAAGTACTCCCACAAAGCCGGTTTTTCAACCACTAATTCAAATACACGCCCGGAATATTTTAACACCTTAGGCGATACCCCTTCTTTTGAAAAATGTTTTCTTAAACATAAACTATCATTAACCAAATAAGCCAATTGATTTTTCAGACATTTTATAATATCTTGACCTGTGTTAAACTCATATACCCAATTACTATCTTTGTTTCTTAAAGTATCTACAAATTCAAATATTTTTTCCGAATCTACAATATCTGAAAAATTCATTTCTTTATTTTTCTTCCAAACAGGCAAAATATTACTTACTTTTTGATCTATAAATACAAAAATCGGGATACCTTTTGCTTTTGCCCGTAAATACTCTAAATTAGTAATTGATTTTTCTCCATGATCTGTTATGTACCCATATCGACTGCCAACGATTAGTACCATTATATCAGCTCTTTGTTCTACGACTCGAAGACAGTTATTTATAGTATCTTTATCCGGATCTATTGGAAAAGAATCGTATTCAGATAATATGGCTTCATATCCTAAATCCGCTTCAATAAATTCTCTAATATCTTGCCTAATCTGTTTTAAATCATAACATGTAGAACTTACAAATATTGATGGTTTACGTGCCTCTCCTGAAATATATTGCATTTTCACGCCCTCTTTCTATTATGACTTTTTTCTATTTTTTATTAGTAAAATTATTGATAAAATATCAATATATACGTGCTTACTAATCTGTTTTAAAGATCAAATGCATGTTTGAATGACGTTGAAGTGAATTTTTATCTTTTTCTATGTATTTCCACGTTTCTTTATATGTTCCTTCAACGGAAACTGATTTATCTGAAATAAAATCTATAAACTCCAAAACTTTTCCTTCATATCTTTCAGCAAATTCATCCGAAAGTATTTCTTTCTCATCATCTGAAAAGTCTTTAAGTTCATTGTATAAAACATGTTCTAAATTACATGAATTAAAATATAACCTATACGGAATATTGCGGATTTTTCCAGTTGTGTACAACTTAAACATAATCTCTGATTTATGTGCATTTCTTTTTTCAACCTCTTCAATGTCAAAATATTCCATATGATCCTCATAATATTGAATATTTTCAACTTCTGCTTCCTTAATGCAATTTTTAGTAAATGCACCATCTGTGTCAGCTATATGAATAATTTTTACAAAATCTCCCCAATTATATCCGTACTTACTTTTGATAATCTCTATTAAAGCACCTACTTTTGACACTACGTTTTCTTTTGTTGTACTATAATTAGATGTTATATCTCCATGAACAACTGCAAATTGCACTTCTTCCGAAGAAAAAAACTCTTTCAATATTCCACCTATAGCATTTTCATCACTAGGCCCCTCAACAATAACCGTAACTACCTTTTTTTCATTCACTTTGCAGTCTCCTTCCTGCTTTTCTAAATGCTCTCGCAATTTTCAAGCTGTCAGTTTCTTCATATATTTTTTCTTCCTGTCCACCAAGAGTAATACTTCTAATATACATACTTCGGAGATTATTAGATCCTTTCACATTTTTCATGTGAATATATCTATTATTTGGATTGGCAGTAGAAAACATAATACTATCTTTATCCAACATCTCTAATGCACGTAGATTGTGAGATGTAAAAATCAATTGTCCTTTTGCACTCTTATTGAAAATATCTAATAATTCTCCTAACATATACTCAAAAATTCCAGCATCTAATTCATCAATAACTAAGCAGATAGAAGAATTTCCAAATGCTTGAATTAGAACATTTAAAATAGATACTATTTTAATAATACCTTCAGATTCCATACGAATCGGAATCGTTCTTTTTCCTTCTCTATTCGACATAAGCTCAACTTTCCAGCCTTCTTCACCAGAATCCATTGCTTGCTTTCCATAATCTTTTATTTCAATACTCATTCCCGGAATAATTGTATATAAAACAGTATTGATTTGATCTACAATCTCATTAAGAATATCTTTCTTTTTAATATCTAAAATAACTGGTTCCATTAATGGAACTGCAAAATCCCCTTTCATTCCTGTTTTTTCCTTTTCAATGCGAAAAGCCATTGGGAGCAAGAAATTTGCAGAAATCAAACCGGAATGAGAACTTCTAATAACAAACAAATCTTTAAGTGCAAAATCAAACAATGCATGAATAACAATGGAATAATTCTTAAATTCACTATTTTTTTTAAAGAAAATTTCTCTACTATCTTTTCCAAAAATGTAAGAGCAATTACTCTTTTCTGCTATTTTTCGTGCAACAATAAGATCCATTTTTACATTTTTATCTTTCCCAACTAATTCTTCAACTCTTTTCAATGGTTTAAAAACAACATCTGTCTGAGTTCTTTGATAATCCATAAAAACATTCTTATTCGTTCTATTGCCATCTTTATTTATTGCACAATTCAAATATTCTCTTTCAATAATAGCGCCATCATCTATTTTCGAAAAAATAATATGATAACCTACCTCATACAGTACGTTATCTCCAAATATTTTAAATTCAGCATTTATCTCTGCATTTGTTGAATCTGTATCGATATAATCTATAATCCTTTGATCTAATTCCTCACCAGTAATAATACCTTGTAAAAAATAAAGTGCATCGACAATTGCTGTTTTACCAGATCCATTTTGTCCATAAATTCCCAAAATCTCAGCTCTACTACATTCAAATTTTCTTTCATTAGCAAGCGGCATTATAATAATACCATTCTTTACATTTTTAATATTTTTTAAAGTTAATGATGATAAACGAACAACAATATTTCCCATAATTGCCTCCTATAATCCATTAAAATCGCATCTATATTCTAACACAAAACATTTGATTTTTCAATTTCATTTTATATTTTGGTATTTTTTATTCCATTTTTAAAATTATAATATTATTTATATTGTGTTCATTTTTTCATTATTTATTCGCTAAAATTATTGATTTGAGCGATATTATTCAAATAATACCACTCAAATCAATTACTTTATTAGATTGATTCTTCTAAATTATATATGTCTTTTTGACTATCTTTTTATATCTCCTTAAATGTCCGCAAAGCCTTATTTTATAGGCTCTACGGGCATTTTGCTTTTGTG
>OHAC01000216.1_pt1 | contig 62843 bp, 56 predicted proteins | sample 1577051 | NCBI WGS metagenome assembly OHAC01 (sample SAMEA3541499, study PRJEB24748) | human gut metagenome | biome: human gut; feature: human-associated habitat; material: faeces | place: China | collected 2012 | reverse complement strand
GTCTCGGGTTCTTCTTCCGGCTGCTCCGGTTCCAGCATCTGTGTCTCGGGTTCTTTCTCCGACAGACTTTCCGGTGCCGCTTCGTCCAATCCCTGCAGCTGGGTCAAATCAATCGGTGTCTCGACCTCCTCCAGCTCCTCTTGTGTCGAAAACAGCCGAGAGAACAAGCTCTTGCGCGTTTGCGGCTGTGCCGTTTTCTCGGATGGTTCGGGATTGTCCGGCTGCTCCGGCACTTCCTCGCGTCCTTCTTCGTCCAGCGCGTCCGTATCTGCTGCGTCCTCTACAACGTCCGGCGGCGCAAACAGCCGAGAAAGCAAGCCCTGTTTTTCAGGCTGTTCCTCTTCCTGCTCTTGCGCAGCCTGTTCCGGCTGTTCAGACAATGCTTCTACAATTTGCGAAATCGCTTCATCGTTTGATGTGTTGAGTTTTTGTTCCGGCACAGTCTCCTGTGTTTCCGATTCTTCCTCGTCGTCCTCTTCACTCTGCTGCACGCGAAGGGTTGCCTGTTCTATCAAATCCTCATAGTCATGCCGGTTCAGACGACGCGTCGGCATGTCCGGTTCCAGAATCTGCGTTTCCGGTTCTTCATCGGCCTGTACTTCCGGTTCAGACGGAAACAGCCGTTCCATCAGGCTCGGTTCTTCCTCCGGTTCCAGCAGCGGTTCCGTCAAACGCGGATCTGTCGGTGTCTCCTCGCGTTCCAGCTCACCGAGCTGCGCGAACAGAGAACCAAACACGTCATCCTCGTCCGGCTGCTCTGCCTCTTTGTCCTCCTCCGGCTTGAGCCACTGCTGCATTTCCTGCTGTTCTTCGATCATCGCCTGCGTCTGCTCGGATGCCTGCTGCAAAGAATCCAACGTATCTTGCTCCTGCTGCTCCGGCATCTGCACGCCCAAGCTCTGCAGCAGCTGTTCCATGCTGGCACGGCTGCCGCTCTCGGAAGATCCCGCTTCCTCCATAATCTGATCCACATCATAGAGGCTGCTGCCGGAAACATCATGCAGTTCCTTTTTTAATTTTTCGAGATCCAGATCATCCATGCTGTTCCTCCCCGATTCTCTGCCGCACCGCCTCATACAGCAGGACAGCTGCAGCAGCCGATGCATTCAGAGAATTTACTCTTCCCTTCATCGGAATGCTAACAATGCCGTCACATTTCTCGCGGACAAGGCGGCTGAGACCGCTGCCCTCCGAGCCAATAACAATGGCCGTCGCGCCGACAAAATTGGTCTGGTACAGGCTGGTATCCCCGCCCGCATCCGCGCCGAATACCCAGACGCCTTTTTCCTTCAGCGTGTCAATCGCCGCGGAAAGATTGGTGACGCGTGCCACACCGATGTGCTCAATCGCACCGGCAGACGCCTTGGCAGCCGTCGCCGTCAAGCCGACCGAGCGGCGCTTCGGAATGATAACGCCGTGCGCACCGGCGGTTTCTGCCGAACGAATGACAGCGCCCAAATTGTGCGGATCGGTCAGACCATCGCAAATCATGATGAGCGGCTGTTCTCCGCGGTCTGCGGCAGTCTGCAAAATATCCTCCAGCGAGACATATTCATGTGCCGCTGCCTGCGCAATGACGCCCTGATGCACGCCGGTCTCACTCATGGCGTCCAGCTTGCGGCGGTCTACCTGCGTCACAACAGCACCGGCAGCCTTCGCCATAGCGACAATATCCGCCATGCGGCCGTTCTGATCCGGTGCGACAAACAATTTATCCACAGTTCTGCCTGCGCGAAGCAGCTCCATGACCTCGTTTCTGCCCTCATACAGCGTGGTTTCGGTTTCTTCCTCATGCTGCGGGCGTTTATGAAATGTCTTTTTTGTTTTCTGACTCATATATATAACTCCATTTATCCGTACTAGATACGTCCAGTATAACACAAAACTTTGAGACCTGACAGCAAAACCGCAAACTTTATGTCCTGTTCACGGATTTTTCACAAGCTGCTTGCCGCTCCCGCCGGGGAATCAACCGCAGCGATAAACGTTGTGAATCTCCTTCGGGTGAACGGTATCGGCTTCCAGCCATTCGCAGAAATCTTCTACCGCTTTGTATGCATTTCCCGTTTTGCAAGCCATAACTGTTTGCTCTACGGTCAACAATTCTATCACCCACTGCGTATAGTTTGTATATTTTCCTGCATGTTCTTCTTGATGGGTTTCTCTTACGCCCTCAATATATCTCTTGTTTACAGCAAATACGCCATCTTCAGACAAGGCAACAAACCAATCCCCATGCGCGATAATTTCTACACCACGCCTAAGACCCCCCTGCATGCAGATACCCTGCATATCCTTATTAAAATCAACATGCAAATAATTTTCTTGTCTTTCAACCCACCGAATGACTTTTTGATTTTTCCTTCTCAATGCACAATACATCACTCCAATACACAGAAAAACCAGCAAAACTCGACCGAGCACGCCTAGTATATCCTCTTGTGTCATGGAAGAAATATCTATGTCTTTCACAGCGAACCACATGAATCCAATCAATAAAACAACAATAAGTCCCAACATTGCTGTACTCTGCCGCCTCACGATATTTTTCTTCGTAACTGGTGTTTTCATCTTTCTCTCCTTCTTTCGGCAAATCAACTCTAATTATAAAATCGGTGAATCTCTCCCTGATGAATCGCATCGGGGAAGTGTTTCTCTCGCTCCGGTGGGAGAATACCGTTGAGGTGCATGTTGTGATATATTTCTTTCAAGTTATCCTCAAGTCCCGGCGCTTGTATCTGTTTTTGATATGCTTCAATTTCATCCAACTGCGCAAAGATCCGTTCTCGACTTTCTTTTAACCCGTCACAGATTTCCCGCCCAATTTCTTCATTTGCAAACCAACGATCTGTCATGTCATCTAAATAGCAACAGGTCTCTTCTAACATTTCCGTTAGACAGTCCACCTGATGTTCCGCGTCCGCTTGATGCAACGCTTTCTTTACTCGTTCATAGTTCTCACAAAATGGCGCATCACACGGAAATAATGTATCTGCTGTGATAAAACAGCTTTCTCTTTCTTCGTTTAATTCACATCTCTGTCGATCAATCATATAAAATATATCCCGTAACTGCTGCAAGTTATGTTCCAACAGTTCTATACAATCCGGTTTACATTTCGGATAATATTCCCGCCAATGTTCTTCCGCGGAATGCACTTTTGATTCTAATTTTTTTAACAGCCGAATCTGTTCTTGCCTATCCGACTGCTTTGCTTTTTCGTCCCACTCTCGCTGGATTTGTTGCAATTTTTCCCAAGAGCGATTCCACGCCACACGCGCATCAACAATTTCTGCCAATTCTCCGTTTCTGTCCTTGCTATTATCAACACCCCAACTCGCCAATGCCGCAACGGCAAGCATTCCCATAGCAATATTTGAGTAAATATCTGTTACCCTAAGAAAATTTCCTTTACATTCCAGCGGAAAAACCAGCATGGCAACAATCCCCAAATAAAACTGCCATCGCAAAATAAAAAATGCTATTGGCTTTTCTTTGACATATTTTGCATATCCTATATACAGCAATCGTTTGAACAGAGATTTTTCTTTTCTCACTTCTTCTACTTTCTCAGCGCCAACTTCATATCTGAAAATGATATGCATGGCAACCCACGTAGCAAGCAGCGCCGCTATCCAAAACATAAGGGGCTCACTCCATTCTCTCAATGATCTAGCCAATGTGCTCATCTTTTTCTGCCCTCTCTAATCTCCGTCATGGGATGACCCAACCATTCACACAAATCCATAATTACCTGTTCTGCATCGCTCAAGCGAAAGCGGAGCGGTGTATCATCTATGGTATCGAATACAATCGTTATTTGCCAGTGCAGTCCTCTCCCGAGGTATTTTTCCTGTTTATACACATCTCTGACAGCAGCAATATAGCGTCTATTGATTACCAGTCTTTCGACCTCCGAAAGCAGAACATACCAATCTCCGCAGGCGACCACTTCTACTGTTCCCACTTTGCCGCCGCACATAGTGATTCCTTTCATGTCTGCATCAAAGTCCACGTTTAAGCATTCTTCCTGTCTTTGAATCAGCTTGATCACCTTTTTCTTTTGCACCCATATGTATACCCAGACGAACAAAATGCCAGCCAATGTCGCCGCACTGCCCAGATAGATTTCTATTCTTTTCTCATAAGATACATTGCGAACATGAAGCAGATCCCACCCAAAACCAAAAATAAAAATTACCAATATAAAGTATTTTGAAACGCATGCTATCCGCCTCACGATATTTTTCTTCGTAACCGGTGTATTCATCTCTCTCCCTCCCGTGTTGTTTCCAGTATAACACAAAAGCAGGCTTTCTCCCAAGAGAAAAAGCCTGCCTTGCGCGTATCTGTCACTTGACGTTTTCCACCATGCGTTCGAGCATCACAGCGGTTTCTGCGCGCGTCGCGCCGGAGCGCGGAAGCAGCATCAGCGTACCGTCGTTCATCTTCGAACCGGAAAGAATTTTATTGTTCACAGCCCACTTCACAGCATCCTTCGCCCAATCGGATACATCGTTCGCATCGGCAAACGCGTCCAAGCTGCACTGTGTCTGCTGACCGTTTTTGAAGCGATAGAGCAGCGCTGCGAACTGCTCGCGCGTAACCAAATCATTGGGAGAAAAGGTTGTCTCCGATGTACCCGCGGTAACGCCGTTCTCTGCCGCCCAGCTTACCGCCTTGCAGTACCAGTCTCCCTGCTTGACATCAGAAAAACGATTGCTGTCCGCTGTCTCCGGCTTGCCGGAATAGTTGTACAGCGTCTGTACTGCCATGGCACGGGTCAGCGTGTCCTGCGGAGAAAACGTGCTGTCAGATGTGCCGGTCATCAGGCTGTGCTGATATGCAAACACAACCGGTGCATAATACCAGTCGGTCGTATACACATCTTCGAACGGTGCATCGCCCTTGGAAGCGGCGGAATTGTTCGACTTGAGATTTAACTGATATGCTGCGACAATTGCCTTTGCATCCGCCTGTCCCATCTTTTGAATCATATCGTCCGAGGACAGATACTTCGTATAGTCATCATAATTGGAAATGAACGCGTGCTCGATAATCATACTCGGAATATTCGCCATCGTAGAATTTCGAAGAATGCTGTAATAATCCGCCTTCGAGCCGTCCGGATAGGTATTTTCGCTGCTGTTTCGCTGCAAATATCCACGGTTTCTCAGCCCCAAGCTCTCCAGATTGCTCAGCACACGGCTTGCTGTTTTCTTAGATTCCTTGAGCAGCTCCGGCCGGTAATTGCCATTTGGCACAATGACCAGCTCGCCCTGCGCGCTGCTGTTGTCAGAGGAATTGATGTGCATGCTGACCATCAAATCCGCATTGACGGACTGTGCATATCTGACACGGTCGGACAATTCCAAAAACGTGTTGTCATCGCGCGTCATGTACACCTTGACACCGGCGTATTTACTCAGTTCTTCGCGGCATGCCAACGCGATTTTCAGGTTGATATCTTTTTCCATCGCGGTCGTACCATTCCATTCCTCGGTCGCGCCGCTGTCTTTGCCGCCGTGTCCCGGATCCAGTGTGACAATCAATGTGCCATTCGAACCGGACTGCTTGCTGCGTACACCATAGCTCGGCTGCAAGGTTACATCTTCCTCTCCTTCCATCTGCGGATGTTCTGCTGCCCACGCCGATGCGCTGAGCGGCAGCATCATGCAGGCGGCAAGCAGGAAACTCGTCAATCGTTTTTTCATCATATGTCTTCCTTTCTCTATGTTTTGGAAAAAGCAGACTTCACTGCGCCGGGAAGTCTGCTTTTTGTCTATTAGTTAAAAAACTTATCGTGTACGGCACGAACCGCACGGGTCGCGTCCGCTTCGTCAATCAAAACGGAAATCTTGATTTCCGACGTGGAAATCATGCGAATATTGACCTGTGCACTTGCCAGTGCGTCAAACAGCTTGGCTGCGACACCCGGTGTTGACGTCATGCCTGCGCCGACAACCGACACCTTTGCGAGATCCGACTTTCCGGAGAAGCTCGTAAAGTGCAGGCGATCCTTGTTTTCTTCCAAAATCTGCATCGCCGCGTCCAGCTGTCCGCGCTTGATGGTAAAGCTGATGTCGCGCACATCATCATGTCCGATGGACTGCAGGATAATGTCGACATTGATGCCGTTGTTTGCCAAAAGAGAAAACAGACGGAACGCATGGCCCGGCTTGTCCGGAATGCCCATGACAGCAATTCGTGCTGTATCTTTGTCGCAGGCTACACCGCTGATAATCATCTTTTCCACAGAAACAACCTCCTTAACCTTGGTTCCCGGATTTCTGGTCAGGCTGGACAGCACTTCCAAATCAATGTTGTATTTTTTTGCCATCTCAACCGAACGGTTGTGCAAAACCTGTGCGCCCAACGATGCCAGTTCCAGCATTTCATCAAACGTGATTTCCTCCAGCTTGCGCGCATTGGGTACCACACGCGGATCTGCGGTATATACACCGTCTACATCGGTATAAATCTGACACAAATCTGCGCCCAGCGCCGCCGCAATGGCAACCGCTGTCGTATCCGAGCCGCCGCGCCCCAGCGTTGTGATGCTCTGATGGCTGTTCACACCCTGAAATCCTGCGACAACAACAATCCGATGCCGATCCAGCAGACTGCGGATGCGCTCCGGCTTCACACGATGAATGCGGGCTGCGCCGTATTCCAAACTCGTCTCAATGCCGGCCTGCCAGCCGGTCAGACTCGTGGCATGATAGCCCAGCTTTTCAATCGCCATCGCGAGCAGCGCCATCGAGATCTGTTCGCCCGCGCTGAGCAGTACATCCATCTCTCTTGCCGGCGGCTTGTCTGTGATTTCTGCTGCCTTTTCGATAAAATCGTCCGTGGTGTCGCCCTGTGCGGATACCACAACAACAACCTGATTTCCGGCGGCCGCCGTTTTGGTTACAATATCCGCGACGTTAAAGATGCGTTCTGTGTTCGCAACGGAAGTTCCGCCGAACTTTTGCACAATTAAAGCCATGTGCCTGTCTCCTACTCCTCTCTCGTATGTGCTGGGATTACAGATCCAGCTTGTCCAGCGCGCCTTCCTCCGTCGGTGTCACAAGGGCACCCACTTCGTCACACGACAGCAGAACCGGTTTCCAATTCGGAAAACGTTCTGCAAAATACATGCAGGCACGGCTGTAATAGGTTTTGTCTTCCTTGTCTACCATGGCAATGATGGTCGGACCCGCGCCGGACAGGAATGCACCAAGGGCGCCCAGTCCCTTTGCGCTCTTGACAACTTCCTCGCCATCCGGAATCAAGCCGAAACGATACGGCTGATGCAGGCAGTCTCCCGCCGCTACCATCAGGTTATGCAGATCACCTGTTACCAGTGAGCCGGTCAGCAGCGCTGCGCGCGACAGATTGAATACCGCATCCTTGTGCGGAATGGTTCTCGGAATCGCCTGCCGTGCTTTTTCCGTAGACAGCTCAAAGTTCGGGATAAATGCCACAAAGTCCAGCTTGTCTGCAATCGGCACGCGCACACTCCACACCTTGCCGTATTCCAGCAGCGAGGTGCAGAAGCCGCCGAGAATGGCCGGCGTCGAATTGTCCGGATGGCCTTCAATGGCAGCTGCCAGATCTATGATGTTTTCCTGATGCAGCGGGTTGCCCAGTAGGGCATTGGCGCCGATGAGACCGGCAACCGTGCACGCCGAGGAGGAACCCAGTCCGCGCGTCTGCGGAATGTCACAGTCCTCGATAAGTTTGAGACCCGGCATCGGCTTGCCGCAAATATCATACACGCGCTTTGCGCACTGATAAATCAGATTGCTCTCATCGCTTGGCACATGTTCGCCATGCGTCGCGAAAATCTCAATGGAGTCGTTCTCCTCCATATAAAATGTATTGTATAAATTCAGCGCAATGCCAATCGAGTCAAAGCCCGGACCCATATTTGCGCTTGTTGCAGGTACTCTTACAGTAATCATATCACAGCAGCCTCATGCAGCCCAGAACATTGCCGAGCTGTGCTTTCTTTTCATTCATTTCAGCAGTCGTCAGAACATCAGTCAGGACAGCAGCTTCTTCTGCCTGTACCGGTTCCAGCACCTTGCTGTTCGGGAACGCCTGTGCCAGCTTGTCTGCGGCATCTGCTCCCTGTACGCGAATATACCAGTTGGAAGCGAACGTGTCAAGCGAACGAACCAGATTTTTGCTGCCGTCACCCCAGCCAATGCTGCGGCGCTTGTTTTTGTGTACTGCGCAGTCGATGACGTCGGCAGCAACAGCGGAAGCGGTTGCGAGCTTGCCGGCGCCCTGACCGTAAAACATCGCATCGCCGAGCATATCGCCGGTCACGAGAATGCCGTTAAACACGCCGGTCACGCAGGCAAGCGGGCTGCTCTTCTTGACAAAATGCGGAGCCACAAACGCATAGAACGTGCCGTCCTCCTGCAAAACGGTTCTGCCCAGCAGCTTGACAACACTGTCAGCCTGCTCTGCATATGCAACATCCTGCAGCGTAATCGCCGTAATGCCCTCGGTCTCAACCTTTTCCGGCGCCACGTTGTCTCCGTATGCGATGTCCGCCAAAATACAAACCTTGCGGCAGGCGTCAATGCCTTCTACGTCAGCTGCCGGATTTGCCTCTGCATAGCCAAGCTCCTGTGCTTCCTTGAGCGCGGTCGCAAAGTCCAAGCCGCCGTCAATCATGCGGTTCAGGATATAGTTGGTCGTGCCGTTGAGAATGCCGGTAATCTGCGTCAGATGGTTTGCGGTCAGGCAGCGCTGCATCGGGCGGATAATCGGAATACCGCCGCCAACGGATGCCTCAAACAGATAATTGACGTTTTTCTGTGCCGCAATCTCCAGCAGCTCTGCGCCGTGTGTTGCCACCAATTCCTTATTGGACGTGACGACATTTTTTCCCGCTTCCAAGCTGCGCTTGGTAAAGGTATAGGCTGCGCCCTTGCCGCCCATGGTCTCGATGACGATGCTGATCTCCGGATCATTTTCAATGACGGCAAAGTCCTTGACAAATCGCTCCTGATGCGGTTCGTTCGGAAAATCGCGCAGATCCAGAATATATTTTACTTCGATTGCCTCTCCTGCATTGCGGGCAACGGTGTCCGCATTGCGCTCAAGAACTTCAAGGGTGCCGGAACCGACGGTTCCAAAACCCAAAATTGCAGCTTTCAACATGGTTTTTCCTCCTTATTTGTCATTCCTTCGCCAGAATCTCCATACGAGATACACCGGCAATGGCAAGAATCTCAGACATCATCTGCTCCACCGGCCGGTTCATTTCGCCGGTGCGCGCCGCAACGGTTACAGCCGCCTGCCCGTTGACAGGAATTGACTGGTTAATGGTCAGAATATTTGCACCGGCGCGGGCAAATACAGACAAAATCTCGGACAAAACGCCCGCCTCATCCGTGACCATCAAATTAAACGTGATGATGCTGTGTGTTGCCGCCTCAAACAGCGGTTTGATTCCATCTTTATATTTGTAATATGCGCTTCGGCTAAGCCCCACCTGCTGCGTTGCTTCGCCAATGGTTCGGCATATGCCGCTTTGCAGATTTCGATTGACCTGCGCCACCTTCAGGAATACCTCCGGCAGCAGGGACGAGTCTACAATATAATATTTCGGCTGCTGTTCCAATTGTCTCTCGGCTCCTTTCAGAAGGCGTATTTGTGTCTTTCTGTGAAAAACATTTGTTTTTGCAGCATTGCTATCATACCATAAAAACCGACAACCGCGCAACCCTTTTTCGGCAAAATTCTCATATGTCCCGCAATCTCCGCACAAAAGAAGGGAGAACCGGTGTCTTCCGGTTCTCCCTGAGAATGTTTTGGTTACTTTGTAATGTTGGTGATAATGACGGCGCTCTGTGCGCGGGTTGCGTTGCCGCGCGGATCCAGTGTTCCGTTTGCATTGCCGCTGATTACACCGGACGCAACCGCCCAGTTGACAGCCTCCCATGCGTATTCATCAATCTGATTCGTATCGGTGAATCTGCCCTCCAGATCCTGCTGCTCCGCGCTCGGGCTTCCCGCACGATGGAACAGAATCACGGCGATATCTTCGCGCTTGATGGGGTCATTCGGTCCGAATTTGCCGCCCGGATATCCGCTGACCAAACCGGTCTCTGCCGCCCAAGTGACGGCTGCTGTATACCACTGGTTCTGCGGCACATCCGAGAACTGTCCCGTATACGTCACTGCCGGTCTGCCCGCGATGTTGTACAGGATCTGTGCGAACTGCGCACGGGTTACCTTGCCATGAATGCCAAAGTTGACACAGGTCATGCCTGCCATATAGCCCTTGTTATAGACATTGTGAATCTGCGAGGTTCCCCAGAAGCCTGCGTATACATCGTAGTACGGCAAAATCTTTTCCTTTGTCACGCCGGTCTTATACTGCGGCAGCGTGTCATTTGCGGAGAATGCAATCAGGCTCGGATACTGCATCCGATCGACAAAGTCCACGTCATCTACGACATGACCGTCCATGTTGTTTACCGTTGTGCAGAAATACTCCGTGCGGTCGCTGCCGGTATCATTCCATGTGACGTCTATGCCGGTCCAATACAAGCCATACTTGACATTGTTCCACATGTGATTGCCGGATTCACTGACAATCACGGTTGCATTGATGCCGAGCTTGCTGCACAGCAGCTGCAAGGCACGGGAATAGCCCTCGCACACCGGACCTACCGTCTTGCCGGAGCTGCTCAAAATCGCACCCGCCGAAGACCACGGCGCACCGGATACGTTCTTCTGGTATTCTTCCATGCTTCCATTTACTGCGTCATAATTGTACGAATTATTGTCACACAGCCAAGTATTCAAAAAATTCAGCTGTTCATAGGCGGTCTCATATCGCGCTGCCTGCTTGGTGATTTCGTTCACCTTGCTGTCCAGCGCCTGCTTCATAGCCACACGCTCTTCATAGGTCTCAAATCCCTTGCGGAATCCCGGCGAAACATAGACCGTAATCTGGTTTTCTCGCTCTCCCAGAGAATAACCCATATACGTAAAACCGTTGGAGTAGAACATCTCCGGACAATCACAGTCGATGCTGCGATATACGAGCCAGCCTATATCCATCGCGAAATTGTACAGCATCTGATGATAGTCATCCTGGCTGACGCCGAGCTGCGAACGCTCCGGAACGGAAAACGTAACGCCCAGCTTTCGTTCGCCGGTGTCGTCATCGCAGAAGATGGCACTGCTGGTGCCCTTCTGCAAATCCGCCTTGATATTGTCATACATTTTTTTCATCGCAGAGCCGACATAAATGGACTTTTTGCCAAAATTATAATAATAATTCGGCAGCTGCTCGCCATAGCTGCTAAAATTATCCGTCGTCATTTCCGCCGCATTTTTGCTCACTGAGCCATCGTTCTGTGCATAGTTTTTACTGCACGCAATGGTCGTAAAAGTTGCATTTTTCAGCTGTGCTTCATGCTCCGCCTGCGAGTACACCTTCGCTTGGTACACCGTGCCGGACACTCCCGCCCGCGTGACGAACCGGTTGGCATCCGGTCTGACCTCGGTTTGCACCGCAAACGCCGATGGAATGCTTGCGCACAACAGGGCAAATGCCAGCAGATACGCCGTAATTCTCTTTTTCATACAATCCCTTCCTTCCATGTTTTGTGGATAGCCCTATTGTACCATATGACCGAATCAATGTCTATCTTTCCGGCTCATTTGCACATTCTTTCACAAAAAATCAATACACAAAAAAGAGAGCGCACAAGCGCCCTCTTTTTGTATTCGTCAGCAATCAAATATGAAATTCCGATTTTTCGCTCATCAGCATGACCATAACAGCCTTCTGCGCGTGCAGTCTGTTCTCGGATTCTTCGAAAATCTCATCTGCATGTTCTTCCAGCACTTCATCCGTGATTTCTTCCCCGCGATGTGCCGGCAGACAGTGCTGTACCATGACGCCTTCCTTGCAGCAGGACAGCAGGTCGTGATCCACCGTGAAGCCTGCAAACGCTGCGCGGCGCTTTTCTGCTTCGGCTTCCTGTCCCATGCCAATCCATGCATCCGTAAACAAGACATCTGCGTTGTCTGCTGCCTGATGAATGTCATGGCTCAGTTCAAACGATGCGCCTTGCTTTTTCATCTCTTCTGCGAATGCCAGCACCTTGGCGTCCGGCTCATAGCCCTCCGGCGTTGCCACCGATACCTTCATGCCAACCTTCAGACAGCCGACAATCAGAGAATTGCACATGTTGAATCCGTCACCGACAAAGCCCATCTTCAAACCTTCCAGCTGCGCAAAATGCTCGCGCACGGTCATGAGGTCGGCGAGCACCTGACACGGATGTGCAAAATTCGTCAGGCCATTGATGACCGGAATGCTGCCGCAGTCCGCCAAGATTTCTGCCTCTGCCTGATCGTAGGTGCGGATGACAATGCCGTCCAGATACCGAGACAGCACGCGCGCGGTGTCCTTGACCAGCTCGCCGCGGCCGATCTGCAAGTCGTGGTTGGTCAGAAACAGCGCCTGACCGCCCAGCTGATACATGCCGGTTTCAAACGAAACACGGGTACGAGTCGAGAACTTCTGGAAAATCATGCCGAGGCTCTTGCCTTCCAGATGGCGATGCGGGATGTTGTGCTTCTTTTCATACTTCAGCTGATCTGCCAAGTCCAGAATATTGATAATCTCATCCTTGGAGCAGTCGAGCAGCTTTAACAAATGATTCATGGTTCGCGCCTCCTTGCTCACTTGCAGAATACAGACTGCATCACAGCGAGTGCCTCATCCATTTCCTCATACGAAATGGTGAGCGGCGGCAGCAGACGGATAACATTGGTGCCTGCGGTCAGAACCAGCACGCCCTTGTCCATGATCTCAGCGACCAATGCAGCGCGCTCTTCTGCATCGACAACGATGCCGACCATCAGGCCGAGGCCGCGCACGCCCTTTACCTTGTCAGAGCCCATTGCCATGATTTTATCTTCCAGATACTTGCCCTTTTCCTGTACCGCCTGCAGGAATTCCGGCTTGGTCACTTCGGACAGCACAGCATTGGCGGATGCACAGCACATCGGCGTGCCGCCAAACGTTGTCGCATGGGTGCCAGGACCCAGTACATCGTCACAGGTAGTATTTGCCATCACAGCGCCAATCGGTACGCCGCCGCCGAGACCCTTTGCCATCGAGACAACATCCGGCTTGATTCCGTACTGCTGGAAGCAGAACAGCGAACCGGTACGGCCGATGCCGGTCTGTACTTCGTCGATGAGCAGCAACAGGTCATGCTCCTTACAGAACGCAGCAACCTCCTGTACAAAGCTTTTATCCAGCGGCATAACGCCGCCCTCGCCCTGAATCAGCTCCATCATGACAGCGCAAGTATGTTCGTTGACATTGGCGCGGATGGAGTCCATGTTGTTTGCCTCAGCGTATGCAAAGCCCTCGGTAAACGGGAAGAAATACTGATGGAACTTGTCCTGACCGGTTGCCTTCAGCGTCGTGACGGTGCGGCCATGGAAGGAATTGCGCAGGGTGACAATCTCTGCACGGCCTTCGCCGTACTTGTCATACGAATACTTTCTTGCGAGCTTAATCATGCCCTCGTTTGCCTCCGCGCCGGAGTTTGCGAAGAACACCTTGCCCATGCCGGTCTGTTCAACCAGCGTCTTGGCTACCTGTACCATCGGAGCCGTCGTAAACAAGTTGGACACATGCATAATCTTGTGTGCCTGCTCCGTGATGGCATTCACAATCTTCTCGTTGTCATATCCCAGACAGCATACACCGATGCCGCTGGTCAGGTCGATGTAGCGCTTGCCCTCTACATCCCACAGCTGTGCGCCCTTGCCGTGATCCAGTGCGATGGAAAAACGACCATAGGTATGCATCACATACTGATTTTCCTGATCTTTCAGTTCCTGATATGTCATAATCTTCGATTTCCCTTCCTCTTAATAGAACATCGTACCGACACCCGCATCGCTGAACAGCTCGATCAGAATCGAGTGCTCCACGCGGCCGTCCTGAATGTTCGCCTGACGCACGCCCTCGCGGACAGCTTCCACACAGCAGTCCACCTTTGGAATCATGCCGCCTGCAATGACGCCGTCCTTGATGAGCTTCGGCACGGCGGATACCTTAATTTCCGGAATCAGCGTATTTTCGTCATTGCGGTCACGCAGCAGACCGCGCACATCGGTGAGCAAAATCAGCTTTTCTGCCTGCAGCGCCACTGCCAGCTTGGAAGCGGCGAGGTCTGCATTGATGTTGTAGCTGGTGTCATCGTCCACGCCCATGGCAGCCGTGGACACAACCGGAATATATCCATCCTCCAGCATATCATTGACGAGTTTCGGATTTACCTTGACAATATCGCCGACATAGCCGTAATCCGTGCCGTCCTCGTCTTTTTTGCGAACCGCCTGCAGCAGACCGTCATCCATGCCGCTCAGACCGACACCGGAACCGCCCGCCTTATTGAGCAGGGATACCAATTCCTTGTTGACCTTGCCGCACAGAACCATCTGCACGATGTCCATGGTCTCACGGTCGGTATAGCGCAGACCCTTGACGAATTCGGATTTCTTGCCGATTTTCTTGAGCATACCGCTGATTTCCGGTCCGCCGCCGTGCACAACAACGATGCGCACGCCGACCAAGCTGAGCAGAACGATGTCATGAATGACAGCGTCTTTCAGCTCTTCGTTAATCATGGCATTGCCGCCGTATTTTACAACGACGGTCTTGCCATAGTATTTCTGAATGTGCGGCAGTGCCTCAATCAGCATCTGCGCACGATATTTCTCCATATTTTCAAGATTTTCGAGCATGATCTTTCGTTTTCCTCCGATTACGTGCGATAGTCGCCATTGATGCGGACGTAATCATAGGTCAGGTCACAGCCATACGCGGTTGCTTCCTCGTCGCCCTCCTGAATATCTACATCAATGGAAACTTCCTTTTCGAGCAGAATCTTCTTGGCGATGTCCTCATCAAAGTCTACTGCTTCGCCGTTTTCGCAAACCGTGATCGAACCGGCTGCGCTGGAGAAGCCAATGTTGACGAATTCCGGACGGAACGGTGCCTTGGAATAGCCCATCGCACACAGTACACGACCCCAGTTTGCATCTGCGCCGTACATGGCCGCCTTGACCAGACTGGACGCAATGACAGCCTTTGCCAGACGTTCTGCGTACTCCTCGGCGCGGGAATGCTTGACCGTGCAGGAAATCAGGCGGGAAGCACCCTCGCCGTCTGCTGCCATCTTCTTTGCCAGTGTCAGTGCCACTTCGTACAGTGCATTATAGAACGCATGATACTCCTCGCTCTTCCAGTCGAGCAGCTCGTTGCCCGCCATGCCGTTTGCCATGACAATGCAGGTGTCATTGGTAGAGGTATCGCCGTCCACAGAAATGCGGTTAAAGGTCTTGGAGACGACCTCGCGCAGCGCGGAGCGCAGCAGAGACGGGTCAATGGCACAGTCGGTCGTGATGAAGCACAGCATGGTGCCCATGTTCGGATGAATCATGCCGGAGCCCTTTGCAATGCCGCCGATATGGCAGGTTTTGCCGCCGCAGGTAAATGCAACAGCTGCCGTCTTTTCTACGGTATCCGTGGTCATGATGGCGTTGTTTGCCGCCTGCGATGCTGCAGCAGAAGCCTCCAGCTTAGAAGCGACTTCGTCCATATGTGCTTCGATGGTCTCGACATTCAGTCTCTGACCGATGACGCCGGTGGAGCCGACAAGAACCTTGTCCTCGTCCACACCGGCAGCCTTAGCAGCCGCTGCTGCCATGCGCTTGGCGTTTTCCATGCCTTCCGGTGCACACGCATTGGCGTTGCCGGAGTTGGCAACAATTGCCTGTGCCAGACCGTTTTCCAGATGCTCCATGCAGACATAGATCGGCGCAGCCTTTACGCGGTTGCTGGTAAAGGTCGCTGCCGTTGCCGCAACGGTATCGCTGACGATGAGCGCCAGATCGTTTTTATCTGCCGGACTGTTTGCCTTGACGCCGCAGTGCACGCCTGCTGCGCGGAAGCCTTTTGCGGCGCAAACGCCGCCTTCAATCTTTTTCATGATGATTCCTCTTTATATATCAATCGCGGTGGTTATATTCGTATCAAATGGTAAGACCTGTGGTCTCTTCAAATCCCAGCATCAGGTTCATGTTCTGAACCGCAGCGCCGGATGCGCCCTTGCCCAGATTGTCAAACAGTGCCGTGACAATGGTCTGCTCCTCATGGCCGCACACAATCAGCTGCAAGCTGTCATGTCCTGCCATGCCGCTGGAATAGATGACCGGCTCCTCGCCGCCAAACGGCGCGGTGCGCACGAGCTTCTGTCCCTCATAATACTTGGTCAGTGCCGCATGAATATCCTGCGCTGTCGGCTGACCCGGCAGACGCTTGTTGTGCAGCATGATCGTCGATGCCATGCCCTTATAGTAATCGCCCAGAATCGGGACAAACACCGGCTTTTCCTGCAGACCGCAGACGTGCACCATCTCCGGCAGATGCTTATGTTTGAGCGTCGTGCCGTAAATGCGGTGTGAATCGTGACGCGGATCTCTGTTCGGGTCCTCATACTCGGCAATCAGCTTCTTGCCGCCGCCGGAATAGCCGGTCAGGGACGAGCAGGTGAGCGGATAATCCGCCGGAACAATGCCCAGCTTGACGAGCGGATACACGGAGGAAATAAATCCCGATGCATGGCAGCCCGGATTGGCAACGCGCTTGGACTGCATAATCGCTGCGCGATACGCCTCGGACAGTTCAGCAAAGCCGTAATCCCATGCCGGATCGGTTCTGTGTGCCGTTGATGCATCAATAAAACGCGTCTTATCGTTTTCACACAGGGCAACTGCCTCGCGTGCCGCCGCATCCGGCAGGCACAGGAAAACAATATCCGCCGCATTGATGAACTTTTTGCGCTCTTCGGTATCCTTGCGCTTGTCCTCATCAATGAGAATCAAATCAATATCATCACGAGAACCCAGTCGTTCAAAGATTTGCAGACCGGTTGTTCCCTCTTTTCCATCTATATATACTACAGGTTTCATGGTCATCTCTCCCAACAATTACGTGCGCAGCTCTGCGCGCATGTCTTCCAGCTGTTCCTCTGCGTCCTTCAGGAACGACTCCACCTTCTTGATCTGGCGTGTCACTTCCTTCGGAGCCGGTCCGCCGGTAACCGAACGGCCCTCTACACAGGTCTTGAGATCCAGTGCCTCATATACATCGGCATCGAAATAGTTCGAGATAGACTTGAAGTCCTTGAGCGTCATGGTTTCCAGCGTCTCATCTGCATGAATGCAGGTATTGACCAGACGTCCGACAATCATATACGCATCGCGGAACGGTACGCCCTTCTTGGTCAGGTAATCGGCACAGTCGGTTGCATTGATGAAGCCCTGACTTGCTGCCTTGCGCATGTTCTTCTTGCGCAGCGTCATGGTGCGGAACATCGGCGCAAATACCTGCAGGCACTGCTTGACGGTATCAATCGCGTCAAATACGCACTCCTTATCCTCCTGCATATCCTTGTTGTATGCAAGCGGCAGCGCCTTCATGGTCGTGAGCAGCGTCATCAAATCGCCGTATACACGGCCGGTCTTGCCGCGAATCAGCTCGCAAACGTCCGGATTCTTCTTCTGCGGCATGATGGACGAACCGGTGGAATATGCATCGTCCAGCTCAGCAAAGCGCCACTCCCAAGAGCACCAGGAGATAACTTCTTCGGACAGACGGGACAGATGCATCATCATCAGAGACAGACAGCTCATCAGCTCAATGCAGTAGTCACGATCGGATACGCCGTCCAGAGAGTTTTCCGTCACGCGGGCAAAGCCCAGCTTGTCACAGACAAACTGACGGTCAATCGGATAAGTTGTAGATGCCAGCGCACCGGAGCCGAGCGGCAGCTCGTCCATACGCTCATAGCAGTCTTCCAGACGGGAAATATCGCGGCGCAGCATCTGCGCGTATGCCATCATGTAATGGCCAAATGTGGTCGGCTGTGCGCGCTGCAAGTGGGTGTAGCCCGGCATAACGGTGTCGAGGTTTTCCTTTGCCTTGGCAACCAGTTCCTTCTCAAACGCGATTGCCAGCTCCATAATCTCGCAGATTTCCTTCTTTACATACATACGCATGTCGAGGGCGACCTGGTCATTTCTGGAACGCGCGGTGTGCAGGCGCTTGCCGGTATCGCCGATGCGCTGAGTCAGAGCGACCTCGACATTCATATGAATATCTTCATATTCCGGATTGAATACATCCAGCTCTCCGGCTTCTACTTCCTTCAGGATCTCCTTGAGGCCTGCTACGATCTTTTCTGCTTCGTGCTCCTCAATGATGCCCTGCTTGCCCAGCATGGTGGCGTGTGCGATAGAACCGGTAATATCCTCCCGATACAGACGACCGTCGAACTGAATGGAGGAATTGAAATCATTTACTACGTCATTGGTTTCCTTCTGGAAACGTCCAGCCCAAAGTTTCATGGGATTTTCTCCTTTGTTCCGGCGCAATCGCCGGTATTTTCGTGTTCTGTTGCTAAAACTGCTAAAACGCACAATGGGCGGGCAATCACGCCCGCCCGATTGCGAAAATCGTGCTCGATGTTATATTTCTTACTCTACGCTCGGGAACGCAACGTCTGCCTGCTGTTCCTTCAGCGCACGAACCTTGAGCGGCAGGCCGAACAGATTGATGAATCCTTCGGAATCTGCCTGGTTGTACATGTCATCCTCAGCGAAGGTTGCCATTGCCTCGGAATGCAGGGTGTACGGAGAGGTTACGGATGCCGGAATGATGTTGCCCTTGTACAGCTTCAGCTTGACATCGCCGGTAACCGTCTTCTGGGTCTCGTCAACAAATGCGCTCAGCGCCTTGCGCAGCGGGGTGTACCACTGACCGTTGTAAACCAGCTCGCCGAACTTCTGTGCGATCAGCGCCTTGTAATGTGTGGTTTCCTTGTCCAGCGTAATTTCTTCCAGCTTCTTGTGTGCTGCGTACATGATTGCACCGCCCGGTGTCTCGTATACGCCGCGGCTCTTCATGCCTACCAGACGGTTCTCTACCAGATCCAGCAGACCGATGCCATTTGCGCCGCCCAGCTCATTCAGCTTCTTGAGCAATGCAACGGATTCCATCTCCTCGCCGTCAACAGCGGTCGGAACGCCCTGCTCGAAATGAATGGTAACGTAAGTCGGCTTGTCCGGTGCCTGCTCCGGAGAAACGCCCATCTCGAGAATCTCGTCATACTTCGGCTCGTTTGCCGGATCCTCCAGATCCAGACCCTCATGGGACAGATGCCAAATGTTCTTGTCCTTGGAGTAGTTGGTCTCGCGGTTAATCTTCAGCGGAATGTTGTGTGCTTCTGCGTAATCAATTTCCTTGTCGCGGCTGTCCAGCTCCCAGAAACGCCACGGAGCCAGAACCTGCATCTCCGGTGCGAAAGCCTTGATAGCCAGCTCGAAACGAACCTGATCGTTGCCCTTACCGGTGCAGCCATGTACGATGGTGTCTGCGCCTTCCTTCTTAGCGATCTCAACAAGACGGCGAGCGATGATCGGACGAGCGAAGGAAGTACCCAGCAGGTAGCCCTCATAGTCTGCGTCGGCCTTCATGGTCGGGATAATGTAATCATCAACGAATTCCTTGGTCAGATCCATGACGTACAGCTTGGAAGCGCCGGTCTTGAGTGCCTTCTCTTCCAGACCGTCCAGCTCGGTTCCCTGTCCTACGTCGCCGGAAACAGCGACTACTTCGCAGCCGTAGTTTTCCTTCAGCCACGGAATCAGAACGGAAGTATCCAGTCCGCCGGAATATGCCAGAACTGCCTTTTTAATCTTCATATCTTTCGTTGCCATCGTATATAAGCCTCCATAAGAAGGGCGGTTTGTGTCGTATCTGACGCAAAACCAATGTTTTGCTGTGCGAATCGCCCCTGTTTTTGTCATGACCATATTATAATCCTGTCGTACGCAGAATGCAAGGAAAACTTTTAAATATTTTCTAAAATGTATATTTATACAGTTTGTCTATTACTTTTCCGCCGGTTTTTTCCTCTTTTTCCGCATTTTCCCGTTCTCTCACGGAAAGCTGACAGAAAAAATCGAAAATCTTTGCACTTTTTGCGCGATTTATCTTGCAAATTTTCAATTTTTATTCTATGATAGGCATGATACGTGAAGTGATAATTTATAAGTACAAAAGTGAGTAGATTGTGGATGTTTCCGTATATTTGCTACATTATCGGAAACATTTCGCGTTCTGCCAACGAAAGGAGCTTGTCAATGAAACGATGCAACCGCCTGCTGTGTCTTACGCTTTCCGTCAGTCTGCTTCTCGGCCTGCTTACCGGCTGCGGCAAAAAGAACGCAGATGACAACGGCACACCCGCGACGACACAGGCACTCACCGCACAAGATACAGACACCATGCACTTGAACATGCTGTTTTCGCTGATTAGCACGCCGGACAGCGGCGTAACCGAGCTGCTGGGCGACGGCAGTTCCCAGAAATATAACGCGGACGGCGAACTGACTGCACGCGAATTTGACGACGGCATTGTATACGGCTGCAAGGTGACATTCACTGTGTATTATAATACATACGGCGATGTGACTTCGATTTGCATTCTGTTCCCGAAATCGGATGACATGACGGAAGATCAGCTGCGCGATACCGTCACCGAGTTGGTCGGCAGAAATCCGGACGGAGACGAATGGAAAGCAGACACTGCAACCGTCACACTGTCCGACACAGAGGACGGGCTGACGCTTCAGCTGGAGCAGTTTGAAGCGGATACCGCCGACAGCGGCACACAGCACTGACCCAAACCGGCAGTCTCACAGAGGCTGTCGGTTTTCTTTGCTTTTTTGCGCATATTTTGAAGGTTTTTGTTCTTTTTTCGCCGTGCACGTGCACAAAATGTATAAATTTTACACATTATTCATAACTCTTTTATGCGTTTCGTTGACCCGCGATGGATGAATGTGTTACACTGATAGTATGATAAAGGATAGGTATTCACGCGGCAGATTTGCCGCGGCGCTTCGCTGACACGCTCTGTTTTCCATGCACGCAGTCTCTATCAACGATGGTTCATGGCGACGGATGGCTGTCAGCTCTTTTTACTTTTCCTGCGCCGCAGGGGGAGGGCATGACCACCAAAGGGAGGGGTGGGATTATGTATCATTTTAATCCGCAGGAAGATATTCAGACGAAATATATTGTCTTTGCCGGTCCGGGCGGTTCCGGAAAGACCTCTGCAGCTTGTGCGGCGGCGGTCTCTCTGGCAGACCATGGACACCGCACCTTGTTCATCGGAACCGATGCCATCAGCCATTTGTCCGAGCTGTTTGATATGCAGCTGACGACACCGACCACCACGGTTCCTCAAATCCCCAAGCTGGACATCATGGCGATTGATCCGCTGCAGGATTTTGAGCATGTATTTTTACAGCTGGAGCAGTTTCTGATGAATCCGAAAAATCGGTTCCGATATTCGTATGTCATTGCGGATATCTGGGACACGGAATGGATGCTGCAGGAGCTGCGTTCTCCGCTGTTTTCCGATCATCACGAATTGATGGATGTGCTGACCGATCCGAGTCAGACCAGCGCATTTCTCGTCTCGCGCCCGCTGACAACGGAATTTTGCAAGACCGCACAGGCGGTGCAGCGCCTGCGTTCCATTGGCATCACCAATTTGCTGCTGCTCGTCAACAGTCTTGCGCTGCGGGATGACGGCGCGGCAGCCCGCATCATTTACCAATTACAGCAAAAGGCGATCGCAGCGATGCCTGCGATTCTGTACGAGCTGCCCGCACGGCAAATTCCCATGCGTTCGTATTCCATCTCCAATACATCCAGTGTTCGTTCCTCTCTGCGAGAGGACTACTTCACATCATCTCCGGAGAGGATAGACGCCAGCGAACCGCGTCAATTGCAGGACATCGTGCATTCCATCCAAACAAACAATCGAAAGCTCGTCATTATTCTCGGCAGCAGCGGCTCCGGTAAATCGACGCTCGCAAGAAATCTTGCGCGCAGGCTCTCGCATCAAAACAAACGCGTACACTTGTATTCCAGCATCAACATGCCGCTCAAGTACCTGCTGTCAGACAATCTCGTCGCGTTTCACGAGCTTTTGGAGCAGCCAAACACCGTGGTTATTTTGGATTATTCCGCCAAAGAGTATGCGCTGGGCGGCATGCGCCGCGACGGAAAGAAAATCACCACGGCACAGCATTTGCTGCCGCAGATACAGCTTATGCTCAGCGATATGACCGAAATCATCATGGTCACAACACCGGAAAAGGAACCCGCCACGCAGGCAATGCGGATGCAGAATTTCTTACAGCATCTCGGCATCTGCATCGACTACTGGGTTGTCAATCAGTCCATTTATCCAATGAAGCCGGACAGCTCTCTGCTCAAGGCGAAAGCCAGCTTTGAAATCCCCTGGATTAACGAAATTTGCCGCCGCAGCAACGGGCGTTTTGTTCTGGTTCCTTGGGAGGATCATGCAGGCTGATACTATCCTGCAAAACAAAAAGCCAGAATCGGGACATCCGATTCTGGCTTTTCTTATCTCTATTATGCGTGTCTCTTTTCCGTAAACTCGCCAACGTAGCAGGTTTCCATCATCTTCTTGACTTCATCCAGCTTTTTCGTGTGGCCAAGCACCCACATCAGCTTGACAGCCGCCGCTTCAATGCTCATATCATATACCGACATCGCACCCTCACGGGCAGCCTGTACATTGACATCATAGACACCCAGATCTACATTGCCGTACTTACACTGGGTTGCAACGAGAACGGCAACACCAAACTGCTTTGCACGCTTCAGGCACGGCAGCAGATTGCGGTTCTGATTCGGAATGCCGCCGCAGCCAAATGCTTCGAGAATGATGCCGTAATATCCCATGCCCAGCATGGATTCCAGCTGCTTCGGCTCAATGCCCGGCAGCAGCTTGAGCTGTACAACCTTAGGCTCCAGCCGTGTATCCAGCACCGGCTCACCGACCGGCGTTGGAACGCTCTGATTGAGGAACACTTCGCCGTCCTGTACATAGCCGGCGTCACCCGCATTGATGCTGTGGAACGCATCCAGCGCGCGCGTATACATCTTCTGTGCGCGAATGCCTCGGATGATGCGTCCGCCAAATACAACGTATACGCCCGGAATGCCGGAAACCGCCGCGTGCACAGCGTCCAGCAGGTTCTTCTTGCCATCCGTGTCCGGATCAACCATGGCGATTTGTGCGCCCGTGAAAATGACCGGCTTTTGCAGATTCTGTACCATCAGGCTCACCGCGCAAGCAGAATATGCCATCGTGTCGGTGCCATGGGTGATAATCACGCCGTCGTAGGCTTCCTGTGCATCATATACTTCCTCAGCGATGGTAACCCAGTCTTCCGGCTGTACATTGGTTCCATCCAGCTGCATGATGTCCTTACATTCCAGCTCGCAGTATTCGCGCAGCTCCGGCACCATAGAAACCAGCTGTTCTCCGGTATATACCGGCACCAGACCTGTGTCCGTATGCTCGCCGGCGATGTCTCCGCCCGTGGTCAGCATCAGAATCTTTTTCATATTCCAAGTCTCCTTTATATTTTGCAAATGACTGGCAGCTATGCTCCGGTCTTTTCTGTTTCTGCTTTTTATGATACCACAAAAAGCGCGTATCTGTAAAGAAACAGAAAAAAATCATTCAGACGAAGTCTCGGCTCAGCAGAAGGGAAAGGCTGAGTAAAGAGTACTTCGTCTGAATGATTTGTTCGGGAGCATCAGCTGCACGATGCGTTCCAATTCATATTGCAGCCGAAAGGGTTTCGCAATGTAAGCGGATTTCCGCTTGTTTCAATCACTGTTTGTATTATAGCCAGAAACGGCATATAAATCAAATATTGTTTTTTTATATTTGATATAAGTAAATACTTATGATATACTATTTTGGGGAGGTGTCCGCATGTTTCGCAATATGGAATACGTATATGCTGTGTACAAAGAAATGAGCTTTTCCCGCGCCGCAGAAAAGCTGTTTATCTCACAGCCCGCGCTGAGCGCCATGGTCAAAAAAGTAGAAAAGCGCATCGGCAGCCCGATTTTCGACCGCTCCTGTTCCCCGATTCGGCTGACCAACTGCGGCAAGGAATACATCAGCTGCATCGAACAAATCATGGATGTGGAATACCAGTTTTCCCAATACTTAAACCAAACCGAACATCTGCTCATCGGCTCGCTGTCCATCGGCGCAAACAGCATCTTTGCGTCTTTTTTGCTGCCGTCCTGCATGACGGCATTCGCCCGTTTTTATCCCGGCATTCACGTATCTATGACCGAGGCGAACACGGATATATTGCTAGATGCGCTCAACGCCGGAACTCTGGACATTGTTCTGGAAAACTATGATTTGCCCGAGGACATGTATGACAAGCACTATTTATTTACGGAAAATCTCGTCTTGGTCGTTCCCAAGCAGCTGCTTTCCGGAGACATGCTGACCGAGTATCAATTGGATGTCTCGCAAACCGGCAGACCCGTCAATTGGGACGATGTGCCATGCGTGCCGCTGTCCCGCTTTTCACAGCTTCCCTTTTTGGCGCTGCGCGAGGGCAACGACACCCGCACGCGCTTTGACCGGCTGTGTGCACGGTATCACCTGCATCCGGACATCCGGTTGGAGCTGGATCAGCTGACAACCTCGTATCAGGCCGCATGCAGCGGTCTCGGCGCCGCGCTCATCAGCGAGACGATTCTGCACCACACGCGCCAGCCGGATTCTCTGTGCTATTTCCGTCTGGACGAGGATATTTCTTCCCGCCGTGTTTATTTTTATTGCCGGAGAAAAAAGCACATCACGCGCGCGATGGAGGAATTTATTCGCATCAGCACGCAAATGACACATCCGGAACGATAAAAAAAGAACCATTCTGTTGATTCAGAATGGTTCTTCTTCCAGCAATTGTTCTTCTTGTTTGATTGGATCGACTTCCAGACCGCGAATACGCGAGCAGAACTGAAAAATATCGCTGCATACGGCGAGCACAGTTCGGCTGCACAGTACATCATGTCCGCCTTCCGGATAGTAGCGAAGACTTTTGTCCGGCACATGCATCTGTTTAAAGAGATGTTCTGCATTGGACGGGTCGCATACGGTGTCATCGCGCGTCTGCAGTACCAGTACCGGACACTGCACACAGCCTGCACCCTGCTTTTTTGTCCGCCGAATCAACTGCCTGAGCTGATGACGAGCGGGCACAGCGCGCACGCCATTGATTCTCGGCTGCAAATCCGATTGGAAAATCCGATTCCACAGATGTATCTGTCGTTCAGAGACACACGGTGTGTTGACAAAAATGCTCGCAGCAGGTTTTAAATCCTGCATATGCAGCAGCAAAACACCGCCCAAAGACAAGCCAACCAGTGCAACTCTTTGGTATTGCTTGCGCAGCGCCAAATATTCCATGCGGACACCATGAACCCAATGGTCCTTATCCAGCCGCAGTTCTTCGCTTCCAGAAGGTGTGGTCAGAAATGTGTCAATGCCGCTGTCACACATGTGATCGCGCAGAATAACGCCAGCCTGACTGCCCGCGCCAAAACCGCTGACAATGAGACAGCAGAAGTCGTTTTTGGTTTCATTCGGCACGTTTTGCTTCCTCCACATTCGAGCAAGCCGCGTTTTGCAGCCTGCGTTCTTTTCACGTTTACCATTATAGCACTCATGCCTTTCAAATGAAACGAACAATCTGTGAACAATTTAGCAACAGTTTGGTTACAAAAACCGCACAGGATTATGCATTTTTATGTATTTATCGTTCTTTTTCCTGCAAAAAATCACAAGCCTCTTTCCAGACCGGAAAGAGGCTTGTTTTATGATATCAGCTTATTCTTCTTCGCTGCTGTCCAATGCCAGCGCCAGATGCAGCTCATCCAGCTGCTTCTGATCGACAGCAGACGGGCAAGCGGTCATCAATTCGGATGCATTCTGCACCTTCGGGAAGGCAATGACATCGCGGATGGAATCCAGACCTGCCAGCAGCATGCACAGACGATCCAGACCGTATGCCAAGCCGCCGTGCGGAGGTGCACCATACTTGAACGCGGTCAGCAGATGGCCAAAGCGCTCCTGTGCGTCCTCGTCCGAGAAGCCCAGTGCACGGAACATGCGCGCCTGTGTCTCAGTGGAATGGATACGGATGGAACCGCCGCCCAGCTCGCAGCCGTTGAGGATGATGTCGTATGCCTTTGCGCGAACCTTTGCCGGATCGCTCTCCAGAATATCCAAATCCTCGTCCATCGGAGCGGTGAACGGATGGTGCATCGCAACATAACGATTTTCTTCTTCGCTGTACTCAAACTGCGGGAACTCAACAACCCACAGCAGCTTATAGTCATGCGGATCAATGACGCCGAGACGCTTTGCCAGCTCGCAGCGCAGCGCGCCCAGAGCGGTCACAGCGGTCTGCCAATCGCTGTCAGCGACAACGAACAGCAGGTCGCCGTCCTTTGCCTGTGCCTTTGCCTTGATTGCTTCAATTTCGTCCTCAGACAGGAATTTTGCGAACGAGGAAGTCATCTTTCCGTCGGCAGCCAGCTTCATCCAAGCCAGACCCTTTGCGCGATACGTCTTGACAAAATCCTGCAGCTTGTCGATTTCCTTGCGCGGGAACTTGTCTGCGCCGCCGTTGATGTTAATCAGACGAACGGTACCGCCGTCTTCTACGGCACCCTTGAATACCTTGAACGAGCAATCCTTTGCAATATCAGAAATGTCGACAATCTCATAGCCAAAGCGCAGATCCGGCTTATCGGAGCCGTACTTGTCCATGGCATCCTGCCACTTCATGCGCGGCAGCGGCAGCTGAATGTCCACATTCAGCACTTCCTTGAACACGCGCTTGAGGAAGCCTTCGTTGACGGCAATGACATCGTCCTGCTCAACAAAGGACATCTCCAGGTCGATCTGGGTAAACTCCGGCTGACGGTCAGCGCGCAGATCCTCATCACGGAAGCAGCGCGTGATCTGCATATAGCGGTCAACGCCGGACAGCATGAGCAGCTGCTTATACTGCTGCGGGGACTGCGGCAGAGCATAGAACTTGCCCGGATGTACGCGGGACGGTACCAGATAGTCGCGGGCACCTTCCGGCGTGGACTTTTGCAGCATCGGGGTCTCGATTTCCAAGAAGCCCTGCTCGTCAAAATAGTTGCGGGCGATCTGAGTCACGCGATGACGCAGAGCCAGATTGCGCTGCATGGACGGACGGCGCAGATCCAGATAGCGATACTTCAGACGCAGCTGATCGTTGACTTCCTTGTTGTCGGAAATCTCAAACGGAGTGGTCTCCGACTTGGACAGCACACGAATATCCGTAACGGCAATCTCTACTTCGCCGGTCGGCATCTTCTTATTGATGGCGTTGGCATCACGCAGAACAACCTTGCCGCGGATTGCCAACACATACTCGGTGCGCACGCCGAACGCAATATCAAACAGCTCTGCATTGACGGACTTGTCAAAGGTGCACTGGATGGTACCAGTGCGGTCACGCAGCAGCAGGAACAGGACGCCGCCGTTGTCACGGGTGCGCTCGCACCAGCCGTTTACGGTTACTTCCTTTTCTGCATCCGCTGCACGCAGCTCGCCGCACCATACGGTGCGCTTCATGCCATGAATGGATGTATTCATAAAAAACCTCTTCCTTTTATCTTGGATATTTATGCCATGACAACAGCAGCAATTGCCTCTGCCGTCAATTCTGTCTCTGTCTGTTCGCCGGTTTCCATGTTCTTGACGCGCAGCACCTTGCTCTCCAGCTCGCCATCACCGATAACGGCAGAGAAACGCGCGCCGATGCGATCCGCATGCTTCATCTGTGCACGCAGTCCGCGGCCGACCAGATCGCGCTCTGCAGATACACCGAGCTGACGCAGGTCATATACCAACTTCTGCACCGGACGATCTGCCTCGTCACCCAGCGGCGCCAGATAGATATCTGCCTTCGGCGGCTCCGGGAACGGCGCGTCGACAGCTTCCATCACCATAATCAGACGCTCCAAACCGCAGCCAAAGCCCATGCCCGGTGTTACCTGACCGCCCAGCTGGGAAATCAGACCGTCGTACCGGCCGCCGCCGCAAATCGTGCCCTGCGCGCCGATATTGGTGGAAACGAACTCAAAGACCGTCTTGGTATAGTAGTCCAGACCGCGAACGATGTTGGTGTCAATTTCATACGCAATGCCCATATCGTCCAGATAGGTCTTTACTTTTTCAAAATGCTCACGGCAGTCATCACACAGATAATCCAGCGCAATCGGCGCGTCTGCTGCGACCTTCTTGCAGGATTCCTGCTTGCAGTCGAGAATACGCATCGGGTTGCGATCCAGACGGTTCAGGCAGTCCTCACACAGACAGTCCTTGTGCTGGTTGAGATAGCCCTTGAGCATGTCATAGTACTTCGGGCGGCAGTTCGGGCAGCCAATCGAGTTGATGTGCACCTTTACCTCGGTGATGCCCAGACGCTTGAGCGCAGTATCTGCCAGAGAGATGATCTCTGCGTCGGTTGCCGGTGTCGGTGCGCCAAAACATTCCACGCCGAACTGATGATGCTCGCGCAGACGGCCCTTCTGTACATTTTCGTAGCGATAATTCGGCACGATGTAGTATGCCTTGAACGGAAGTCCCTTTGCATACAGGGAATTTTCCAGATATGCACGGACTGTAGAGGAAGTGCCTTCCGGACGCAGAGTTACGGAGCGTCCGCCTTTATCGGTAAACGTGTACATTTCCTTCTGTACAACGTCTGTTGTGTCGCCGATGCCACGGTTAAACAGCTCCGTGTGCTCAAAATTCGGGAAGCGAATTTCCTCAAAACCATACTCCATCGCAATGGTGCGCAGTACGCCTTCCACGTAATGCCATTTGTATACCTCGGACGGTACAATATCCTTGGTGCCCTTCGGGGCTTTGATGAGTTCAGCCATAAATGGTTATTCCTTTCCGGCAAGCGGCTCACGTGCCGCCGCCCTTTGTTTCTGCTGCGAACAAATCACAGTGACGAAAAACAGGCGGTCTGGGAAACCGCCTGATTCTTTTTTCTTTTGTCGCCTTATCTCTTCGGCTTCGGGTTGACGATGTCGCGCCAATCCAGATCGCCGCGATCCAGACCAAGAACCAGCATTTCCGCCGTTGCAACATTGGTTGCAATCGGGATGTTGTGCATGTCGCACAGTCGGATCAGGGAATGCAAATCCGGCTCGTACTCGCTGTTGGAGTTCGGATCACGGAAGAACAGCACCATATCAATCTCGTTGTAGGACACGCGGGCACTAATCTGCTGCTCACCGCCCTGCATGCCTGCAAGATACCGTTCAATCTTCAGACCGGTAGCATCTGCCACCAGCTTACCCGTCGTTCCTGTCGCGCAAAGATTATGCTTGGACAGAATTCCGCAGTATGCCATACAGAACTGAATCATCAGTTCCTTTCTTTTATCATGTGCAATCAGTGCAATATTCAAGTTCAGACACCCTCCTTACCGGTCTTTCGCTGTTTTTCACTTCTTATTTATAAACGCATCAGCGGTACTTCTTCACCGTGCAGCCGCCGCGCAATGTTCTGGTAGGCAGCTGCTGCGCTTCTTGCTTTGTCAGACTGTACCGGCTTTCCGGCACCCGCCGCAACCGAGACAGCTTCGTCCTCCGGCACAATGCCGAGCAGACACAACCCCGTCGCGTCCATGGCATCGTCTACGGTTCCAATCGCGCCCCTGCGGATCAGTCGTCTGCGAATGCGGTTGACAACCAGCCGAACCTGCATCACGCCGTCATCTTCCAGCACACGCGCCATGCGCTCTGCGCCGCGCAGACTGCCGCTTCCGCCGCAGGTGATAATAATCGCCTCATCTGCCACGGCCGCAAACGCGTGATATTCTTCTGCGAGCCCCGCCGGTCCGTCGATGAGAATGTAGTCGAACGCCTCCTCATTTGCCTGACGCGCCAGCAGACGCATGCCGTCCGCCGTCAGCGCGCCGGATTTGAGCGGCTCTGCCGGAGCAGTGAGCAGGAAGAGTTTTTCCAAATCCGGATGATGCGCCGCTGCTTCTGTGAGCGGAATCATGCCGGACGCAACGTCCGCAAAGCTAAATACCACGCGGTCGCTCATGCCGAGCACAATATCCAAGTTGCGCAAACCGGAGTCCCCGTCCACAATGAGAACCTTATGATCCTGCTTCGCCAGCGCAGCGCCGACGCCCGCTGCCAGAGAGGTTTTTCCTGTTCCTCCCTTGCCGGATGCAATAACAATGATTTTCGTCATAACGCCTCCTGCTAATCAATAAAATTATATACCAAATCCATGTTTTGCACAAGTGTTTTCTGTTGTCTTTTTTGACATTTGTTACAATCGCTGTGCGCTTGCACACGGCAAGCGCACAGGTTCTTTGCAATTGTTATGCGATGACATCGTAGGCGCCGACATCCTGCGTTCCTGTCGCGCCGTCCGAGGTTCCATCCGTGCTGTTTTTGTCGGAATAGAAGTACGCATCATAAATATCGCGCACAACCGGTGCGACATTGTTGCCCGAGTCGCCGCCCTCAATGATGACGCAAACCGCGATCTGCGGATCTTTATACGGTGCATACGAGATAAAGATACCGTTATCCAGCTTGGTGCCGGAAATCTGCGCAGTACCCGACTTGCCGGCAACCTTGATGGAATAGTTTGCAAATACCGACGATGCGGTACCGTCTTCACCGGTAACCTTCGCCATACCTTGCTGAACCAGCTTCCACGTGCTGTCTGCCGCCTCAATCTTGTTGCGCACCGTGGCTTCCTTCGTGTAAATCGTATCGGAATAGTCATACGCCTTGACGGAACGCAGCAAATGCGCTTCGTACTGTGTACCGTTGGATGCAATAGCTGCACAATAGTTGGCGAGCTGCAGCGGCGTAAACGCATTGTCGCCCTGTCCGATTGCCGTCTGAATGCTGTCTGCTCCGCTCCAATCGCGCAGCGACGAATCGTTTTTCTGTGCCTCTGCACGCTCGGTCGGACCGGCAGCTCTGCCCTTCTTTTCGCCGGACAGCTCCAGACCCGTGTATTCGCCAAGACCAAACGCCTTTGCGTACTTTTCCAGATTTTCACCGCCGACCAGTCTGCCGGTCTCAAAGAAGAAGTAGTTGCAGGAATCTTCCAGTGCATCTGTGACATCTTCCCAGCCGTGTCCGTGACCGCTCTTATTATAGATCCAGCACTTCGGATGATAGCCCTTAAAATACGTATAGATACCCGTATCGTAAATGCGCGTGTCCGCAGTAATCTTTCCGGTTTCCAGACCGGCAACCGCCGTGACCGGCTTGAACGTCGAGCCAGGCGCATATGTACCGGCAATCGAGCGGTTGAGCAGCGGTGTCAGCTTGTTTGCCGCCAGCTTTTCATAGTCCTTGTTAAATGTAGCCAGATCATAGGTCGGATAGTTCGCCAGCGCAAGAATTTCGCCGTTGTGAACGTCTACCACGGCAGCCGCGCCGCCCTTTGCGCCGCCAATGCTCTGGCAGCGCTGTGCCAGCGACTGCTCCGCAACCTTCTGCAAGTTGGCATCAATGGTCAAAATAACATTGTTGCCGGACTTTGCCTCCTTGGTTTCTTCCTCGCTCACAACATTGCCGCGGGCATCGGTCTGAATGGCGCGCTCGCCGTCCGTGCCGCGCAGATATTCCTCAAACGCCTGCTCCGCGCCGGTCTTGCCGACCTGCGCGTTCATGGAGTAGCCATTGTCCTTGTACTTGTCCCAGTCCTCTGCAAAAATCGGGCCGGTGTATCCCAGAATGTTGGCTGCCACATCGCTCTTAATCTCGCGTTCTGCCGAAGTCTCTACTTCTACGCCGGCATATTTCTCCTGCTGCTCGCTGATGCGCACAACAAGATCCATCGAAATGTCGGTTGCCAGTGTAAACGGATTGTACATGGAGAACTGTTCCTGTTCCATCTGATAGCGAATGCCGACAATCTTGCGGGCGTCCGCATCGCTCAAACTGCTGTCCACTTCATACAGCGTGCGCAGATTGTCCACAACCGCATCCGCATCGAGATCTTCTCCCCATTTCTGCTTGGTACAAAACGTCTGCAGGCTCTTGTAATCCGAGGAATCCTCATCCTTTGTGAAGGCGAACGAACCGCGGCGGCCGTTGGAAATCGGCAGCGTATCATTGAGCTCTGCGTCATCCTCTGCGTCTATCAAATTGACCAGCTGCAAAATGCGGTCATTTTGTCCTTCTTTTTCCCAGAAAGCATAGGTAATACACAGCTTATACACGGTTTTATTGGATACCAGTGTCTCACCGTTTCTATCCAAAATATCGCCGCGCGATGCCGGAATGGTGTTTGTATACGTGTACAGCTGGCTCGCTTTGCTGGCGTATTCATCGCCATGAATGATTTGCAGAGAAAACAAATTCGCTGCAACAACCAAGCCGCACAGCAGTCCGCCCGCTGTAACAACGGTCAGTCGGTTTAATAATTTTTTCTTATGACGGTCCATCGCTGTCTCCTTCCGTCAACTGCTCCACAGCAATCGCCGCGCGCTTGTTTTGTCCGCTCACCGCGCGAATGACGCGCAGGACAATCGGACTGAAAATCAGCGCAAGGATAATCTGAAGCACGGTTCTGGCGATGAGCAGCCACACACTGATGCTGTCAAACTGAAAGCTGAACAGATACCGGATTGCCGCCAGCGCAGCGATCATACCTGCCGTGCACAGCATCGCGCCGCCCAGCGCATGATTGCGAAACCGATGCATGCCGGCCTGTCCGCACGCAATGCCGCAAATCATGTAGTACAGCGGATATAAGCCTTCCACGCCGGTTCCCGCCACATCATACAGCAGACCGGCAAACAAGCCGCAGGCAAGCCCCGCGCCCGAGCCCATCACGATGCCGACCGCCGCAACAATAAGCGGCAGGATGTCTATATGCACACCGAAAATAAAGACCCGCACGCCCAAGCTGCTCTGCAAAACGTAAGCAAGCGTGAGCAGCAGGATGCAGCACACAACGCGCACCGCAAAATGCAGATTATGTTGTTTCATGCCGCGCCTCCTCAGTCTGCGTTGGTTGTTTCTGTCTCTGTGATAATATACACATTTGTCAGCTCGGGCAGCTTAATCATCGGTGCAATCACGGCGTAGTTGGACATGCCGTCGCTCTCCGTCTTGATGCTCTCTACTGTTCCGATGGTCAATCCCTTCGGGAAATATCCGCCCGTGCCGCTCGTCGTGACAGAATCACCGACAACAACATCGGCATCCTTGCTTAAATAGCTGACCTTGAGCTTTCCATCGCTCATCAGCTTATAATCGCCTGCTGCCACGCCGATTTCGCCGGTGCGGGTGACCAGTGCGCCTGCCGACATGTTTTTATCAATAATCGTTGTCACCTGCGCCGTGTGATCGGACAGGTCACTGATGTATCCCACCATGCCCTGCGAGGTAACGACACAATCATGCTTTTCCAAACCATCCTTGCTTCCCGCATCAATGGTCAGCACGCTCGACCACTCATCCAGCGTGCGGCCAATCACCTGTGCCTGCTCATAGCTGAACGAGGTATTTCGCTCCGACACGCCGAGCATGGATTTCAGCTCTTTGTTTTCCTTGACGTCCGCCTGTGCAGATTCCAGCTGTTTCGTGAGATCTGTCACCTGCTTTTTGAGCGAATCGTTTTCCGCTTTCAGCGCATCATAGCCGTGGAACTTATTGTACGTGTCCGCTACGCCGACGGCCGCATGGGTAATGCCGCGCTCAGCCGGCAGCAGCACGCCGCCCAAGGTGCGCGAGATGACGCTGTCCTTTTTCGCCGCGCCGGTAAACACTGCCAGCACCAGACAAATAATGACGGCAATCACCGCAACGGGAAACCATCTGGTATGAACCATGGCTTTCCAATTTTTTCGCAACTTCGATCAACCTTTCTGTTTTTCCGTACCGGCATCGCAGCCGACCTGCCACAGCATCTCATGCAGCATGCAAATCGGCAGTCCCATGACGCCATAATAATCTCCGTCAATTCCCGTGACAAACAAGCCGCCCATGCCTTGAATGCCATACGCCCCCGCCTTGTCCATCGGCTCTCCGGTCGCGGTGTACGCCTCCGCTTCGCCGTCGCGCAGCGTGCGGAACGTCACATCCGTGACAGACACCTGTGTCAGCTCGCGCTCCGGTGTCTTGACACAAACCGCTGTCATAACCTGATGGGTTCTGCCGGACAGCTGCCGCAGCATGCGCACGGCATCCGCTTCATTCTCTGGCTTGCCCAAAATCACATCATCACACACGACAATCGTATCCGATGCGATAATCAGTGCTTGGCAGTCGCTGTGCTGTGCCACTGCCTGCGCCTTGCGCTGTGCAAGACAGGCAACATTCTGTTTGGGCGTAAATCCCGGCGTCAGACTCTCATCCGCATGTGCCGGACACACCTGAAAATCAGAAAAAATACGGGCAAGCAATTCTTTTCTGCGCGGGGACTGGGAAGCAAGAATCACCGGCTGGAATCGAGATTCCATCATTCGGTCAGCCTCCTTATCGTCCGGTCGAGCCAAATCCGCCGCTGCCGCGCGCGGTTTCAGACAAATCGTCCGCCTCTACAGCGATAAACTGCGCCACCGGCAAAATACACAGCTGTGCAATGCGTTCATCCGGCTTAATGGTGTACGCCTTGTCGGACAGATTGACCAGACCGACGGAAATCTCTCCGCGATAGTCGCTGTCAATGACGCCGACGCTGTTGGACAACGTCAAACCGTGCTTGACCGCCAGACCGCTGCGCGCAAAGACAAACGCACCATACGATGCATCCGGCAGCTCAATTGCAAGACCGGTCGGCACAAGCGCCCGTCCCATCGGCGGAATGGTCACTTCTTCATCAATGTTGGCGTGCAGGTCTGCACCTGCCGCGCCGCTGGTCGCATGCTTCGGAAGCTGTGCGAGCTTTCCCTTCGGGGACGGCATGCGACGAAATCGTATTGTTATCATGGTTATTCTACTCCTCTGCGGTATAGTCCGCGGGTCATCGGCGCGCCGAAATCCGGCGTCTGTCCGTCTATCACACGGCGCGCAATCTCTGTCGCCTGCCGCGGGCTTTCATCAGAAAACAGCATCCGCGCATAGGTCACGCCGGTCTGCCGGTATTCTTCCGGTTCCAAATACAGCGGCTGGGAATTATACAGCGTGTTGCGGCAATGCTCCTCTCGGAACACAGGGAACTTTGCGCCCATGCGGTCGGTCAGATAACAGACGCCCTTGGCACAGGCACCGCGGCCGTCTCTGCGGCAGCCGCCCTTTTTGCCCGCTATCATGCAATTTTCCGTAATCATGAGCGGCAGTCTGCCGCACACAATCAATTCGGTTTGCATCGGCTTGTGCATGTCGCGAATCTGCGGCAAACGCAGCTCATAGGACAAGGTCTGCCGCGTCACGCCAATCTGACGCAGCGTTTCCATCGCTTCTCCGTTCCATGCATTGAGCCCAAAATCGCCGAATGTAGCCATGCCGCACGCCTGCACCAGCTTAGGCTGTGCGATATTTCCGCACAGCGCGGCGGTGCAGCCCATTCGTTTGCACTGCTCCAGCTGATGCACCACCTGTTTCTGTTCTCTGTCCCAAATAATGCGCGGCAGCACCGGAACCACGCTGCATCCGCGCGCAAGCAGCTCGCGCACACGCGCCTCGTTTTGTGCCATTTCCTGCACCGGAACATAAAACGTCTCAACAGGTAGCTGTGCCATGGCATCGGTCAGCTGTTTGAGCTGGCGCACCTGCACCGTATATCCGCGAAAATCGCCGCGGGATTCCGTCTGCAACGTCTGTCTCTTGTTTTCACGCAGCGGCGGCAGCGATGCGCGCTGCTGCGTCAGCTGTTCCAGTGCCTGTCGGCGCATGTCATTGAGGACGCGCGCCGGAATGCGCAGCCCGGAATCCAGCTGTACATCCAGCTCACGCACGGCAAACATGGTTCCGCCGGTTTTTTTCAGCGATTTTTCAATGTCCGCCGCAGTCGTCTCTTTGTGCTGTGCCGCTTCTGCGGCATCCGCTGTGACCGATGCCGTATGCACGCCGTCGGTCACCGTCAACTGCATATCCTGCTGTGTCTTTGCGGTGAAGGACAGCTGAATCGGCACCAGATCTGCCTCTTGTCCTTCTGCATACGAGTGTGCCGCCTCTTGATACAGCGGTTTCAGTTCCTTGTCCGGTGTCTCCGACCGCACGCCGAACATAGACGGACCAATGTTGTCATCCAAATAGCCCTGTGTAAAGCCGTCGCGGGAAAATACTTTCGCCAGCGTCTGCATTTCTTCGCGCGTCGGTGCGCGGTTCTCGCGCAAAACAGCCGCATAAATGCGTGTGACAATGGCGACATATTCCGGCCGCTTCATGCGTCCCTCAATTTTGAGAGAGGATACGCCTGCATCGCAAAGCGCCCGCAGGCGCGGCAGCAAACACAGATCCTTCAAACTCATCGGATAGCTGTTTTTTCCGCCATACGGCAGCCGGCACGGCTGCGCGCACAAGCCGCGGTTGCCGCTGCGTCTGCCAATGACGGCGGACAGTTCACACTGTCCGGAATAGCACATGCACAGCGCACCGTGCACAAACACCTCGGTTTCCACGCCGGATTCCTGCGTGATGCGCTGAATTTCTTCCAACGGCAGCTCGCGCGACAGCACTACGCGGGAAAATCCCAGCTCTTTTGCCTGCCGCGCGCCTTCCAGCGAATGAATGGTCAGCTGGGTCGATGCATGCAGCACGGCATCCGGAAACGTCTCCCGAATGCAGCGCGCCGCACCGAGATCCTGCACAATCAGCGCGTCCGCACCCGCATCGAGCAGCAGCCGCACATCGCGCAGCAGTGCCGGAATCTCTCGGTCGGATACCAGCGTGTTGACGGTGATATTGGTCTTTACATCGCGCAGACGGCAATACGCAATCGCTTCGCGCATTTGCTCCGGCGAAAAGTTTTTCGCACCGCGGCGGGCATTAAACGTGCCAAATCCCAGATAAACGGCGCCCGCTCCGTTTTGTACGGCAGCGCGCACCGCTTCCATCGAGCCTGCCGGAGCCAGCAGCTCCGGCAATTTTCTGTTCTGCATCACTTAAACAACCGCGCCAAGCGTGCACTTGCATCGCTGAGCTGACGCTGGGTCGAATTCAGTTCTTTTTCCAGCTCATCGACACGCTGCTGGGTCTTTTCGCTGTCCGCGGTCTTTTCCCGCAGCGCAATCAGTTCCTGACCGACGCGCTCTGCCTGCTCCAGATCGTTGGTATGACGGGCGTCCGCTTCTACCAGCTGCTGTTCCAGCTCATGAATGCGGCGGCTGTGCGACTCTGCATCCTCGCTTGCACTCTGCATGCGCTGCTGGGTCTCGCTGAGCTTTTGCTCTAGCTCGGAAACGCGGCGGCTGTTCTTTTCCGCACCGCTGTTGCTGTCCTCTACCTGCTGCAGTGCTGCGCGCAGCTGGCTCTCCAGCTCGGACACACGCTTGCCGCTGGTCTCTGCCGCAGCATTTGCCTGCTGCATCTGCTTCTGTGTTTCGTCCAGCTTTGCCGCCAGCTGTGTCGCACGGCGGCTGTGGGTCTCTACATCGGTATTTGCCGCTGCAGCCTGCTGTTTGGTTTCATGCAGCGCGCGTTCCAGTTCCTCGACACGGGCCTGACAAGCATCCTTTTGCGCTGCTTCCTGCTGCAGGCTGTGTACAGACTGTTCCAGCTCTGCAATGCGCGCCTTGTACTCGTTGACTTCCGTCATCTCTTTGTCTTTTTCCTCCGCGGCCTGTTCCAGACTGCGAATTTCTTCCTGTGCATCCGACAGATCGCGGGACAAATTCTTGTTCTCATCAAGATACTTGGAAATCTGCGTGCGCAGATTTTCCGAGCCCTTGACCGCCTGTACATAGTTATCTGCAATATCGCAGGCTGTCAGCAGCACTGCCTGCAGCGTGCTGGCACCGCTTTCTTTGATCTTGCACACGCGGTTGTCCACGAGCGCTGCGATCTTGGTCATATATTCCTCATCCTGCTCGCCGGTCATGGTAAACCGGTTGCCGGCAATGACGACCTCGACTCTGTTTTTCATAGGAATCCCTTGCCTCCAATTGTCCGCTCTCACGGTTTCGCTTTCTATTCCGCGGGCGAATTTCTTCATATGGTAGTATTATAGCACAGACCGTTCGGGTTTGTTAACTGTTTGTTGGGGCTCTCCGTGTATTTTTGCGCAAAAATTCCATGCAATCCGCAAATATCCGCTCATCGTGTGCATCCTGAACAGAAAATTCACACGACTGGAAATTGTATCCGGCGGCATTTCGTGATAAAATGAAAAACAGTATAGCAAAACCGTACGATTACAAAGGAGATTTCCCCATTATGATGAACCTGAGTCAGGCGCGCCGCATCGTGGTCAAGGTCGGCACTTCGACGCTTACCTATCCGACCGGCAAACTGAACATTCGCGGCATTGAGCGTCTTGTGCGCTGCATTGCAGACCTGCATAACCGCGGCTACGAGATGGTGCTCGTCTCATCCGGCGCCATCGCTGTCGGCGCTGCCAAAATGCGTCTGCCGGAGCGGCCGCAGGAGCTGCGCATGAAGCAGGCTGCCGCCGCTGTCGGCCAGTGCGAGCTGATGCACGTATACGACAAAATTTTCGCCGAATACGGCATCAATACCGCGCAGATTCTTCTCACCACAGAGGATACCGAAGACGAAACCCGCCGCCACAATGTACACAACACCTTTGATGCTCTGCTCGAGACCAAAGCGCTGCCGATCGTCAACGAAAACGATACCGTCGCCGTGGAAGAAATTGAGTTCGGCGACAACGACAGTCTTGCCGCCGTGGTATCGCGCGTTTCCAACGCAGATTTGCTCATTATTTTCACGGACATGGACGGTTTATTCGATGATGACCCGCGCGAAAATCCGGAAGCCCGCCTGATTCCGGTTGTGCATGAAATCAATGACGATTTGCGCGCCATCGCAGGCGGCGCGGGCACAGCCAACGGCACCGGCGGCATGATCACCAAGCTGCACGCAGCCGAGCTGTGCAACGAAAAAAACATCCCGATGTTTGTTGTCAACGGCGCAAAGCCGGAAATTTTATATGATTTGGCAGACGGCCGCCTCGCCGGCACGCTGTTTCTGCCGCCGGATTATGATTCTGCAAGGAGCTGAACGACTATGACATCTGTACTGGATACTTGCAAGCGTGCCGCTGCAGTCAAGCAGGAAATCGGCACACTGGGAACCAAGGAAAAGAACCGCGCACTGCTTGCCATCGCGGATGCTTTGCAGGCACATCGTGCGGAAATTCTTGCCGCCAATCAGCTGGATATTGACGCAGGCAGAAAAAATGGCTTAAACGAAGGCTTGATTGACCGCCTGACGCTGGGCAATGACCGCATTGACGGCGTGGCGGACGGCTGCCGGCAAGTCGCCGCCCTGCCCGACCCAATCGGCGAAGTGACCGAGATGAAGGTCACACCGAACGGCTTGAAAATCGGCAAAAAGCGCGTGCCGATGGGTGTCATCGGCATCATCTATGAAGCGCGCCCGAATGTCACGGTAGACGCCGCCGCTCTGTGCTTCAAGGCCGGTTCCGCCTGCGTCCTGCGCGGCGGCAAAGAAGCGTTTCACTCCAACCAATGCCTGATGGGCATTATGCGCGACGCCATCGCTTCCTGCGGCTTATCCCCAGATATTTTAAATTTGATTGAGGACACCACACATGAGGGTGCCAATGTCATGATGCAGGCAAACGGTCTCATTGACGTGTTGATTCCGCGCGGTTCTGCCCGCCTGATTCAAGCCGTTGTCAAGACGGCTACGATTCCGGTTATCGAGACCGGCGTGGGCAACTGCCATATTTATGTCGATGCCAGCGCAGATATACCTATGGCACTGGATATTTTGGAAAATGCCAAGTGCCAGCGCATCTCTGTCTGCAACGCGGCGGAAAGCCTGCTTGTACATCGCGACATTGCGGCGCAGTTCCTGCCGCTGGCAAAACAGCGTCTGGACAAGCATCAGGTCATCTGGCACGGCTGTCCGAAAACCTGTGAGATTCTCGGAAACGACATCATTCCGGCAACCGATGACGACTACGGCACGGAGTACCTCAATTACGAGATTTCCTGCAAAGTCATCGACTCGACGGATGCCGCCATTGACCATATCAACCACTACAACACCGGACACTCGGAGGCAATCGTCACGCACGATTACTTCAACGCCCAGCGTTTTCTGGATCGGGTTGATGCCGCCGCTGTTTATGTCAACGCTTCTACCCGCTTTACCGACGGCGGCGAATTTGGCTTTGGCGCAGAAATCGGCATCTCCACCCAAAAGCTGCACGCCCGCGGCCCCATGGGTCTGAAGGAGCTGACCTCAAACAAGTACATTATCTACGGAGAAGGTCAGATTCGATAAGTGTACGGCACAGAAAGGATTTGATCACATGGAGCGCGAATTTAAATGGAATATCAAACAGCCGGAGGATTTTGACGTCCTTGCAGACAGCGATTTCGTCAAACCTCTGGTGACGGAAGAAACGCGGCTGGAAATGGAAGCAGCGTATTATGATACGGCAGACGGCTTGGTTTCCAAAGCGCATGGCGGCTTGCGTCTGCGCCGCGAAAACAAAGAAACAGTCGTTTGCCTCAAGCTGGCTGCCCGCAGCGAATTTGACGGCGCCTGCAAGGCGCGCGAGGAATACGAAGTGTGTGCGGAGGACATCCGTGCCGGCATTCGGCAGCTGCCGTCCGTCGGCGCACCGCAGGACTTTTGCGACCAGCTCATGCAGGCGAATTTAATCGAGCAGGGTCGCACGATGTTCACGCGCTTTGCCTCTCAGCTGGCATATAAGGGCTGTACCTGCGAGCTGTCGTTTGACTACGGCCGCATGACGCATCTGACCCGTATCGGCACCATCTGCGAAATGGAGCTGGAATACAAGGGCGGCAGCGACTTTGATTTTGATGAACTCGCCATCACCCTGCAAAACAAGTTTGCGTTGGAACCGCAGCCGCTGTCTAAGCTGGCACGGATGATGCAGCTGTAACCGCCTGCGCAGTATACGCAAAAAATCCCGCAGAAGAAATTTTCTGCGGGATTTTCCTTTTTTAGCTCAATATACTCGGCAATTTTGATCGTATTTTGTCAGCATCGTTGCCGCTTCTGCTCTTGTTGCTTTGCCCTGCGGTTTCAAATATGTTTTTCCGCCGGATTTAGATCCACCAATAATGCTTTTGTTCACGCACCACAGCATTGCATCCTTCGCCCAGCCAGACACCTGATTGGCATCTGCATAGGCATTCAAATCAGAAGAATATGTGCTCGGTTTGCCCTGCGCCGCATACAGCATAACTGCCATCTGTTCTCTTGTCACATCATTGTTCGGTGCAAATTTACCGTTTCCAACGCCATGAACAATACCCTTTTGGCTCGCCCACTGCACGGCGTTATAATACCACGTGCCCGGCTGTACATCGCTGAATACCGACTCACCCGATACACTCGGGCTTCCCGCCTGTGCATACAAAATCTGCGCGACCATTGCACGAGATAGTGTCGTATACGGTGCAAAGGTATTGCTGCTCATACCGTTCATCATGCGGTGCGCATAGGTGTATTCTACATAATCTGCAAACCAGTCATTTTTCTGGACATCACTCATAATGTCTGCAATCGACCATGTTTTCCACTCAACAACACCCCAATGCTGTTGTCTTTTCTCGTCGTCCCATTCACCTTTTGCCAGAAAATATATCGTCACATTGTCACCAACAAAGCACTGCTCATCCAAACGCATTGCTTCGCCAGCGAATGCCACCCGATTCAACTTCTCACAGTGAGAAAATGCACATTCGCCAACAATCCGTGTTCTATTTGGAATGACAATCTCTGTCAAACTCTCACAACCGGAAAATGCGCGATTTCCGATTTCGACCAACGTATTTGGCAAATAAATATTTTTCAAATTTTTATTTATAAGAAAGGCGTCATTTTCGATCTTTGCCACGCCTCCCGGCACGCCATAGCTCGTCCGTGCATTAGATGCCGGATATAGCAGCAACTCGGATTGAACCTTATTGAACAACACACCATCTTCCGACATATAGGTTGAATTGTTCTTATCTACGTCGATTTCCTGCAATCCTGTGCATTCATACAGGGCATCCTCGCCAATTTCTGTTACGCCAGCCGGAATAGAAACTTTCATCAACTGCTCACATCCCGAAAATGCTCCCTCTCCAATACTCTGTGCATTCGCTGGAATATGTACATATTTCAAGCTCTTACAAGTATAGAATATTTCCTCCGGAACTTTTGTCCAGCTGTCCGGAAGCGTTGCACGCATCAACGACGCACAATCCGCAAAAACATCATCTCCCATTTCTACGACGGTATCCGGTATCGTAACATCCGTCAATTTGTTGCACTGATAGAATGCATGCTCTCCTATGCTCTGAACGGTATCAGAAAACTGTACCTGTTCCAGAATATTATTCGCCTGAAACGCCCAGCCATCAATACTGGTTACACCTTCCGGAATGGTATAGCTGGTTCTCGCATTACCTTCCGGATACGCAAGCAGCTTTGTTCCACTCTTATTAAACAGAACGCCATCTTTTGCGCTAAATACGGTATTTTCGCTGTCTACAACAAAATCCGTCAGCCCAAAACAACGCCAAAATACGGTATCTCCCAGTGTCTTCACATTCTTCGGCAAGGCAATTTTTTGCAGTTTACCGCAATTTGCAAATGCAGATTCTCCAATTTCTTCCAAGCTATCCGGCAATGTCACGGTTTCCAGATTGTCGCAGGCCCAAAACGCCTCTTCTCCAATCCGCGTAACACCTTCCGGAATATCTATGCTTTTCAAATGGTCAACGCCGCAAAACGCATTATCGCCAATGCTCGTAACACCGGATTCAATGACAATATTCTGAATGAGATCTCTGTCCCATTTTGGAAAACTTTCGCTACCATCGTAGTCCTCCATCTCTCCTGTGCCGCTAATGGTCAACGTTCCGTCTTCGCTCAGTGACCACGTAACATGTTCACCGCAGGTGCCGCTGGTCGGTTTTTGTTCCTCATCGGATGCTACCGCTGCTTGTTCGGCATCTGCTGCAAACGCAACCGGCACGGCAGAAAATGCCATACAGCCCGCCAACAGCAAACTCGCCATTCTTTTCTTGTTTTTCATGCTGTTTTTACCTCCCAAAGCAAAATTATAACGTTTTGTAACAAAAAGTATTATACGCAATTTTGCGACAAAAGGCAACAAAAAAAACTGCTCCCTTTCGCTCATTCCCATGAAAAAACCACTGGCGCAATACCAGTGGTTTCGTTTTCTGCAATATTTTATATTCCTGCCGCGTCACGCCTGTACGCTGGCAATTCGCTTTTTAATATACGGCCGCACCTGTTCGAAACCGATGCCGAGCGCCACGGACAATTCTCCGTACAGCAGCTTTTCCGCACGCTTCACATACTGCTGATCCGTCGACCCCATGTGCCGTCCCGCCTTCATCGAGCGATGATTCTTGCGGTACACGGTTTTGATGAGCCGCACCAAATCCTCATTTTCATGCGTATTCAGGCAGGCACGATACTTCTCACTCTGCATCCGGATGTCCCGATTGCCGTTCAGCTCCTCCGGAATCTCCGGAATCCGGTCGATAAAGCGCTCTGCATCTGCACGCGACATGACCGGACGCATAAACGCCTTGGTATCTACCGGAGTGTAAATAACCTCTTTGTCGTACACCGGCGCGAGGGTGTAATACAACTGTTCTTTCTCCGAAATTCCCTGCGGATGCCCAATATCCTCCACGCGGCAAACGCCCGTATTTCCATACATGACCAGATCTCCGACTTGATACATACTTACACTCCTTTTCCGATTTGTTCTTATTCTGTCGTATTGTTCCAGTTATATTATAACACCATTTTTGCCCGTCAGTAACATTTATTTTGAAAAAAAATGCCGATTTTTTCTTGTTCCGCGCGTTTTCTATGCGCTAAATACCAAAAATATGCACAAAACATTTGCAAATTCGCACCATGCGCGCGACAAAAAAGAGCAGCTTCTCACGAAGAACTGCTCTTTTCTGTCATCTCTTTTTGACGAAGATCGTCTATCAGCTGCTGCAATGTCACTGCACGCAGCTGGTTCTCCATCGCCAGCGCAGCGGCGTCCAAGTAGCCGCTCAGAATGCCATGCACCTCGCGTCCGACCGGACAGGCCGGATTTGGGTTCTCATGAAAATGAAATAACGGCTCTTCTTTCGGCTCTACTGCGCGAAAGATATCCAGCAGGGTAATCTCCTCCGGCGGCTTGGCCAGTGAAGCACCGCCGACGCCTGCTTCTACGCGAACCAAGCCCGCCTTTTTCAGCTGTCCCAGCGTCTTGCGGATGATAACCGGATTGACATTGACGCTTCCCGCCAAAAAATCCGATGTAATTTTACAGTCCTCCCCAAACCGCACAATACACATCAAAATGTGCGCTGCAATGGGGAGTCTGGAAGAAAACTGCATATATTTGGCCTCCTGTGTTCAATAAAAATATTGTAGCATCGGCGCATCACACTGTCAACGAAGAAAAAATTTTCAATTTTTCTTGTTGTAACAATTGACATTACAACAAGCATATGGTATTTTATTGTTGTAATTGACGTGGTTACAACATTTCAAACAACAGCATGGAGGTTTTTATCATGGAAAAGATTATTGCGTTTTTACAGGAAAATCCGGTTCAGTATCTGGCAACCGTAGGCCGTGACGGCAAAGCAAAGTGTCGTCCGTTCATGTTTGCCGGTGAGATGGACGGCAAGCTGTGGTTCTGCACCAACAATCAGAAAGACGTATACAAGGATATGCAGGAAAATCCAAACATCGAGATTTCTGTGTCCAGCCCGTCTTATGCATGGATTCGCCTGCACGGCAAGGCTGTCTTTGAGAACAACATGGCGGCAAAGGAACTGTGCATCGCCAATCCGATTGTCAAAGGGCAGTACCAAACCGCAGACAACCCGATTTTCGAGGTATTCTATCTGGAAGATCCGCACGGCGTGATTGCCGACTTCTCCGGCAACCCGCCTTATGAATTCTAATCCATGGACGATGCATGAAGCAAAAGAAAACCGCCGACAGCCCCTGAAACTGTCGACGGTTTTCTTTTGTGTTTGGTGTTGTGGAGAGAGTTTTGACAGATATATCTGTCGGAGAGAAAAGTTGAAATATTTTTACGCTCCCAAACCGAGCGGGGAGAATGCTGCGTAAACGATGATGCACAGAGCGATGATAGCAACCGCGCATACCTTGCGGTACTTCCACGGAGTCATATCAACCGCATGGACATCTTCCTGCTCCCATGCTTCCATGTCCGGATGATCCTTCTTGTTCTTGTGGTTGAGGAATGCCATGATGAGCAGCTCAATTGGCCACAGAACGAGGATTGCGTACAGATAATGGATGGAGCCGCCGACTACTGGATACTGCGGAGCGATAATCAGGAACAGACCATAGCAGATGATGTGAAAAATCATGATGAGCTTCGCTGCGTACTGCGGCAGATATTTGAAGAAGAAGCCGCCGAATACTGCGGACAGAACCGGCAGACCAATCAGCATGACAAACGAATCCAGGAACGTCTTGAGGCCTGCTGGGAAGAAGTATACCATCGGACCTACGATTGTCGTAGCGACGGCAAAGACAATGCCGATGTTCTTGCCAACCTGAACCAGCTTCATCTCAGAAGCTTCCGGATTGATGTACTCATGATAAATGTCCATGGTGAACATGGTATTTACCGAGTTGAGTACGGAATTAAACGAGGAGAGAATTGCGCCGAACATAACCGCTGCAAAGAAGCCCATGAGCGGTGCCGGAATAACCTCTGTTACCAGCTGCGGATATGCCGCATCCATCATAGAAACCTGATTTCCGTGAAGTTCGAACAGCGCGTATGCAATCACGCCCGGCAGTGCCAGATACATGAAGCCGATAATCTTGAGGAATGCGCAGTACAGAGCACCCTTCTGTGCTTCCTTCAAGTTTTCTGCGGCGAGAACGCGCTGAATGAACGACTGATGGGTACACCAAGACTGGAGACCGAGGAAAATCAAGCCGGTAAAGACGGTAATCCACGGAACCTCTGGTGCCTCTGCGGTCAACTTGCCAATCGAATTGAGCTTTTCCGGATAGGTCTGCGCCAGATACTTGAAGCCGTCAATGATTGCAATGCCGTCGTATCCAGCCGCATTGCCCAGCACGTGCAGCGCAAAAAACGGAATCATAAAGCCGCCGATTAACAGGCCGACACCGTTTACGGTATCGGATACGGCTACTGCCTTCAGACCGCCGAAAATCGCATAAATAGAGCCGACAATGCTGATGACAATACACAGCACAACGACAGAACCGAAGGTAGACAGTCCGAAAATGTCGGATACGTGGAAGATGTTTTCAAATACCAGAGAACCGGAATACAGAATAACCGGAATCTGTACAACAAGGTACAAAATGATGTATGCGATGGAGAACCACAGCTTGGTGGAACGTCCGAAGCGCTGACCGATCAGCTGCGGAATCGTCGTGATACCGCCCTTCAAATATCGCGGGGCTGCCCACAGCGCAAGGACAATGCAGCACGGAGCTGCGACAATTTCAAACGCCATCGGGCTCATACCGACCAGCCAAGTCTGTCCGTTCGTGCCGACCAGCTGTTCAGCCGAAAGGTTTGTCAGAAGCAAAGATCCCGCAATTACAAATCCAGGAAGTCCGCGTCCTGCCAAAAAATATCCGTCTGCTGTTGTCTGGTCATCTCCTTTTGTTTTGAAGTAGGAAATGACAGCGACAAGAACAGTAAAGCCAACAAAGGTTACCAATGTCCAAATCATATGTTTTCACTCTTTCTTTCTGTATCTCTTTTTTGTGACTAATATACGCATTTATTTCACTTTTATATCGCAAAATAAGTTTTTATCCAGCAATGCGACCGGCCGCGCCGCGTTGCCTTCTCCTTTTCACAGTCCCTATTATATCAGCACACATATGCGTTCACAATGCCCGCTGTTGCGTAAAAGTTGCTCTATTTTGCTCTTGCCATTTTGTGCAGAACTCTTGTTTTTCCACGTAGCAAACGGAATAAACTTTTTCGCACATTTCAAGCAAATAAAAACCGCCGCCCGGAGAGTGGGCGACGGCCAGAGAGAGAGTTAAAAATATGATGTTAGCAGTTTTTAGAGTTCACCGCGCTGTTCGCGCTCCTTGAGGTCTGCCATAATTGTACCATAGTGCTTGTCCAGCTTATAGAACAGCAGTACGATGACAGCGGCGCCCCACAGGATAATCGGGCCATAGATGAACATATTTTGAATCATATGCAGAGCGGAGTCCGGCTGAACAGAACACCGCTGATAAAAAAACAGACAGAGCCAATACGGCTCTGTCTGCCTCTATAGAAATATAAGAAAAGAAAAATGTTACTTGCTGATGGTAGCCTTGAGTGCATCAATGGAGGTTTCCAGACCAGCCCCCACAGACATGGTCAGGTCTTCCATCTCCAGAGATACATAACCGTTATAACCCATCATGCGGCAAACCGAGAAGAATTCCTTCCACCACTGCAGGTCACGGCCGCAGCCGACAGCTACATAGTTCCATGTGCGATCCTTGGAGCACTCTACCGGCAGATTCTCCAGCAGGCCGTCAACGTCAACATTATAACGCTCCGGACGAGCGTCCTTGCCGTGTACATAGAAAATCTTGTCGCCCAGTGCACGAGCCGCTGCAATCGGCTCTGCGCCCTGAATCATCAGGTGAGACGGGTCCAGATTCAGACCGAGTACGTCGGAATCTTCGCCAACTACTTCACACAGCTTATTGAAGGTGCGCACATTGTGAACCAGTGCGCCCGGGAACTCCTCGATGGCAATGCGCTTGACGCCGTTTTCCTTTGCGATGCGACAGGTTTCTTTCCACCATGCAGCAGCGGTTTCCCACTGATACTTGACGCCTTCCTTCATGTAGGAGAAGCCGTCAAAATCCGGCCACGAAACGGTAGATACGAACCAGTTCGGGGTCTTATCGCCCGGTGCGCCTGCCGGCAGACCGGACATGGTAACAACGGTGTCAACACCCAGCTTGCCAGCCAGAACCATGGTATCACGCATGGTCTTGGAGTGCTCATGACCCATCGGGGTGTCGATCAGCGGGTTGCCGGAGCAGTTCAGAGCGGAGATCTCCAGACCGCGGCTCTTGATTTCCTTCAAAAATGCTTCGCGCTTTGCGTCATCGTTGATGTACTCCTCAGCGGACTCGATGAAGTTGCAGCCGCCCCAGCCGCCGGCAGTCAGCTCAACAGCGTCCAGACCGTAAGCTACGACCTTATCCAGCATCTCGGTCAGCGGAATCTTTCCGAATACATCGGTACAAATAGAAAGTTTCATGTGTATATCCTCCAAATTTTGAGAAGCTATCGGGGCTATTGCCCCGATAGCGAATGCGTCAATCTTACTTTACATCTACCCAAACAGCGCCCTTATCTGCGGACTCTGCGCAAGCGTCAATCCACTTGATGCCGTCAATGCCGTGCTCCAGATCCGGATAAATCACGTTCTTCACGGTTTCCTCATCGCCGCGATCCTTCGCAGCCATAACAACTGCAAAGCGCTTATACAAGTTGGACCAAGATTCAATCAGACCGGTGTAGTGCAGCGCACCCAGACGCTCATCTTCCTGTGCCATCGGATCCAGATAATCCATGCCGCGGTACAGCAGCTGCTCCGGCTGACCCTGTACCTGATACTTAACAACGTCCGGATGCATGTCGTTCCACTCCAGAGAAGCCTTGGAGCCTACGATGCGGATGTGCTGGGAGGACATGTCACCGGCGTTGACACAGGAGCACCACATACGGCCTACAGCGCCGTCTTCGTAACGCATCAGCACGTAAGCGTTGTCCTCCAACGGATAACGGGAGCCTACAAATGCCTGACGGTCACACAGAACCTGCTTCAGCTTCTGATCCGGGCAGATGAGCTGAGACATGTAATAGGTATGGGTGGACAGGTCGCCCAGAACGAATGCCTTACCTACCTTGGACGGATCTACGCGCCACTTCTGACCCTCAGACTTTACGTCACCTTCCGGATCGCAGCCAAAGCCGTGTGCATAGCGCAGGTCGATCATGTTGATCTTGCCCAGCTTGCCGGAGGTTACCATTGCGCGCATCTGCTGCAGCAGTTCAAAACCGGAGAAGCCATAGGTTACAGCGACAATCTTGCCCTTTTCCTCAGCCAGCTTCTTAATTTCCTCACCCTGCTCTACTTCAAAGAACAGCGGCTTCTCACAGATAACATGCAGGCCAGCTTCCAGAGCAGCCTTGGTTACTTCGTAATGCAGGAAGTTCGGGGTTGCTACGTCAACAACTTCGATGCCGTCCTCGCGCTTAGCCTCTTCCTCGAACATGGTCTTGTAATCCGGATAGCAGCGATCCTCATCCATGCACAGGTTGCGGCCAAACTCCTTGCAGCGCTCTGCATCTACGTCGAATGCAGCAGCCTTCAGAACGAAAGAGGTGTTGTCGCGCATTGCGCCCAGACGATGCTTGTAGCCTACCTGAGAGGTCTTGCCTCCGCCTACGATACCCCAACGGAACGGTCTGTCAATCAATTTCTCGCCAATGTACATAATAGTTACTTCCTTTCCTGTTTTTCACTTTGTTTTAAAATAACTTGAATGGTCTCAACAAATTCAGAACACTTTTGCTTGGATTATTGCGTGTTTGCTTTTTCTCCCAAGCGAACAGCATCGTCATTTTTAACAAATATTCATGTGTTTATTTGTCGTTTTTGTTTCTTGTGTTCTTTCTGAAACTAGTATAATCTAAGAAGTGCAAATGGTAAATACGTGTGGTTGCTATAGAGTTCATCGTATTTGCTTTAAAAGAAATAGAGGTGTAATAAAATGAAAAGTGTTGATCCAGGCATCCTTCCGCAATCCCACTGTTCGACGTTCCAGCCGTCTGAATTCGCACGGAAGAACCTGATTTATATGACTTGGTGCGGGCATTACTACTGCACCGGACAATATTACATGGATCGGGAGAGCTATCCGGAAGCGCTGCTTCTGTTCGTGCGAAACGGCGAGATGGATGTCAAATACAACAACAAGGCGTATACCATCCACAAGGGTGATGTCCTTCTGCTCGACTGCGTCAATCCGCACTACTACCGTTCTCACGACGGCACAGAGTTCGTCTACATCCATTTTGACGGCGGCAATTCTCACGCGCTCGTCGACTATGTGATAGAATTAAACGGCGGTCCGGTATTCCGTCAGGACGAAAATATGGAGATCGGCAAGGAATTATATGAAACTGCGCTCATACACGAAAAAGGCACAGTACAGCCGCCTTTATATATTTCTACATGGATTACGCAACTTTTATACAAGCTTTCCTTGTCTGCGGTGCCGCCAATCGAAGAAAACGCGCCCATCAGTGAAGCCATTCGTTATATTCTCGCGCATGTCGGAGACCCCATCACGCTAGACGATCTGTCTCAACTGACAAACTTCAGTCCGTACTATCTATCGCATCTGTTCAAGAAGCAAACCGGCTACTCCCCCTCTGAGTACATCATCAACACGCGTCTGGAAAAAGCACAGCGCCTGCTGACGCACAGCCGAAAATCCGTGGCAGAAATCGCGTACGAAGTCGGCTACGGCTCCGCGAGCAGCTTCATCAACGTGTTCACGCGAAAAGTCGGCTGCACGCCGAAAACATATCGCACGCAGCAGCAGAGCGGCAACGTACTCGCCAGCAACGACATCGAAATTTTCTAAACGCAAAAGACCGAAGCCACTGTGCTCCGGTCTTTTTCTGTCGAGAGTTTGCGCCAAAATTGCGCGATTCTGCTTTTTATTTATCGGTCTTGCTTTTGCGGTTTTCCCACATAAAAAAGTAGCTGCCGTCATCCTCATCGGGGAATGAGGATGACGAACAGCTGCTATGCCGCGTTGGTTTGGCTGTTCTAAAATCCCAAGCGAACAGTCAAAAAATCAAACGTCGAGATGCAGATTCTAAGAGAATGAGCCTACCATGAAAAGAGAAAATTGAATTATCTGATTGTTAAAAATGGAGAAGGATACCGATTACATGTAATCAGCTACGTTGTCCTTGGTTACCGGCTCAAACGGAATCCAGAAAATCGAATCGCTGTAATCCTTGCCGGAAGTATCCAGTGCACCGAGTTCTTCCATACCAGTTCCCAGCTTCTTGCCGTTAATCATGTTGTCCGCAGCAATGACCGCGCCCTTGCCCTGTCCTACCGGATTCTGGAATACGGTCATAGCCATATCTCCGTCCTGAACAGCCTTTGCGCCGTCAGCCGTGCAGTCGATACCAACGATCGGGAAGTTGATTTCCACACCGGCATCCTTGCACGCTTCTATTGCACCCAGTGCCATGGCGTCATTGTTCGCAATGATGCAATCAAATTCCTTGCCGGAAGTCAGCAGCGGCTGAATCATTTCCTGTGCAGTCGGACGGTCATAGTCCGCAACAACCGGAGCGGAAGCCTCTACCGGATTGATGCCATTGTCCTTGAGCGCCTTGATAACGCCTTCCGAACGCTTGGTGGTAGAAACCTGACCCAGTGTGCCCTGAATCATCAGGTACTTCACTTCCTTCTGACCCTTCTGCTTGAAGTAGTTTGCCAGATATTCACCCTGATAGTAACCGGAGGTGTCCTCATTGGAACCAACATAGGTTACATTGTCCGCTGCCAATTCGGAATAATTCGTAGGCGGACGGTTTACAAACACAAGGTTCTTTTCGCCCACTGCATCAATCAAAGACTGCGTGCCGTCTGCGTCAACCGGCAAACAGATAACCGCTTCCGCGCCGCCATTTACTGCGGTTTCGATGTACTGGATCTGCTTGGACGAGTCGTTCTGCGCGTCCTGCGATACAATCTTATAGCCGAGTGGTTCTGCTTCCGCTACCATTGCTTCTTCAATCGACGACATAAACTCATCGCGGGACGCCATAACGAATGTCAGTTCCGTCAGACCGCCGCTGTTGGAAGCAGCCGAACCGGTATCCTTCGAACCGGAACCGCCGCAGCCTGCCAGCGCGCCGGCACATGTCACACCTGCCATCAAAATCGCCATTGTTCGCTTCAGTTTCATCCTTGTTTCCTCTCTTTCTGTTGAGTCACAGATTCATTGTTGCAATGAATAAGGAGTTTCCAATCTCCGCCGCGGCATGTGCAGAGAAGATTTCTCCTTGCAAAGCAGTTACTTTTTTGAACTGTCTTTCTGTTGCACCTATCATACCAAAGAAACGCGATGGTGAACATACGCTTTTTTGTCTCTTTATTCATCGTTTTTGTTATTTTTAGTAAGATTGTTATATTTTTCGCATACTTTTTATCAAATTTGCCATTTTATTCACCTTTTTTGTCATATATTTCTTTATGCAAAGTCTTGCATTTCATTATTCTTTGTCTGTTTTTTGTTTGTTTTCCTCGCTTTTATCCATTATACACGAAAATCAGCTTGTAATTTTTTACAATATTCCAATTCTGCTTTCAGCTTTTATCCGCCGGCTGAAACAAAATTGCGGTGCACAGGCCGAAAAACACGGCAGCAGAAATGCCCCCTGCCGCCGCTCGAACACCGCCGGTAAATGCGCCGAGCAAGCCCTGCTGCGCCACCGCCTGTCTGACACCTTCCGCCAACGTGCAGCCGAATCCCAGCAGAGGCACAGTCGCGCCTGCACCCGCCCACTGCTTGAACGGCTCATATATCCCTATCGCGGTCAGAACCACACCGAGCACTACATAAGAAGTCAAAATACGCGCCGGTGTCAATCGGGTCTTGTCAATCAAAATCTGGCTCAGCGCGCAGATAGTCCCTCCTGTTATAAACGCATAGAAATATTGCAATTAGGACTCACCCTTTCCCACGTGTTCCAATACGGCAGCATGGCAAATACCCGGAATACTCTCTCCCTGCTGTACGCTAGTCGGGCTCATCAGCGCTCCGGTCGCCGCGACAATCACGCGCCGCAGCTCTCCCGCCGCCAATTTCGGCAAAATATGCGCGCACAGCACGGATGCCACACAGCCGCAGCCCGAACCTCCCGCATGGACATCCTGTTTCTCCGAAAACAGCAGAATCCCGCAGTCCTGATGCTTGTCCGCCAGCACAATGCTGTCGTCCTGCGCCATCGTGCACAGCAACCGCGAACCGACGCGCCCCAAATCACCGGTATAAATGACATCATAGTCTCCCGGATGCGTACCCGTATCGCTGAGCAGCGTGCGAATGGTGTCATATGCCGCCGGTGCCATGGCCGCGCCCATGTTATTGGCATCGGTCACCCCCAAATCGCAAATTTTCCCAAAGCAGGCATGCGTCAGGCGCACAGATGCCTGTACGTCTGCATGGCTTACTATGCAGGCGCCCGCCGCCGTTGCCGTCCATTGGGCAGTCGGCGTGCGCTGTCCGCCATAGGCGAGCGGAAAGCGGTACTGCCGTTCCGCCGTACAAAAATGCGAGGATGCCGCCGCACACACGCGCTGGGCATAGCCGCCGTCAATCATACAGCCTGCCAGTAGCAGCCCTTCTATCATTGTCGAACACGCACCGTACACGCCGAGATATGGCACCTGTGTGCTGCGCGCCGCATAGCTGGATGCAACACACTGACCGAGCAAATCGCCCGCAATCATCAAATCCAGCGCCGAAACCGGCAGACCGCATTTGTTCGCCGCCAGCCGCACAGCGCTCTGCTGCATATGCATTTCCGCCTTCTCCCATGTTGCTTCTCCGCACATGGTATCCGGAAACAGTTGGTCAAACTGTGCGCCGAGCGGCCCTTCCTGCTCTTTTTTTCCGCCGACAGCTGCCCACGCGGACAGCATCGGCGGCTGTTCAAAGGCAATCGTGCTCACTCCCATTCGTTTTCCTATCATGATGACCTCCTCACGCACCGCCGAATATTGCCAGCACAACGCCATACACGATAGACGCACTGATGCCGTACACGAGCACCGGTCCGGCGATGGTAAACATCTTTGCCGCCGTGCCGAGCACCAAGCCCTCACTTTTAAATTCCAGTGCCGGCGCTGCGACAGAATTGCTGAACCCTGTAATCGGCACCAAGGTTCCCGCTCCCGCATGTTTGGCGAGCTTTTCATACACATGCAGTCCGGTAAGCAGGGCAGACAGCGCAATGAGTGTGATAGATACGGCTGTGCCTGCGTCGCTTTCATCCAGTCCCGCCATTTGCCAAAAAACAAGAATGCCCTGTCCCAACGCGCAGATGCCGCCGCCGACGGCAAACGCCCACAGTATATTCTTTCCAAGCGGTGATTTTTTGCAGCTGCGCTGTATCATCTGGTTGTACTGTTCCGGTGTCGGCTGCATGTCAATCCCTCCGTTTCTCTGCGTTAGTATGCGCCGTTTTTCCGCAATCCATGCACAAAAAAGTGACTGCGGCAATTTTGCCGCAGTCACCCAAACAATTTCTTATTTTACAGCAGAGAATCGTACAATTCTTCGTAGATTTTCGCGGACGCCGTCCACGAGTAATCCTTTGTCATACCGCGCTCTACCATCGCCTTCCAAGCATCCGGTTCGTCATAGAATACCTGTTCCGCATAGAAAATGGTATTGAGCATCTCATCCGCATTGTAGTTTGCAAACGAGAAACCGGTACCTGTCTGTTCAAACCGATTGTACGGCTGTACCGTGTCGCGCAGACCGCCGGTTTCCCGCACAATCGGAACCGTGCCGTAACGCAGGGAAATGAGCTGTGTCAGGCCGCACGGCTCAAACCGCGACGGCATCAGCATCGCATCCGCTGCCGCATACACGCGGTGTGCGCGTGTTTCATTGAACAGAATGTTCGCGGATACCTGTCCCTTTCTCGTCCACTCATAGTAGCGGAACAGATTTTCATAGCGCGGATCGCCTGTGCCGATGATTACCAGCTGTACGCGGGAGGTCAGCAACCGTTCCATGACCCATTCGACAAGATCCAAGCCCTTCTGATCGGTCAGGCGGGTAATCATGGCAATCATCATGACATCCGGATCTTCCGGCATGCCCAGCTCGCGCTGAATCGCCAATTTACATGCCTTTTTGCCCTCCTCAAAGGTGGTTTCGTCGTAGTTTTCCGCAATCATTTTGTCGGTTGCAGGGTTGTACAAATCATAATCAATGCCGTTTACAATGCCCCACAGCGAATCCGAGCGGGCATTGAGCAGACCGTCCAGACCTTCGCCATAATACGGCATGCGAATCTCATTCGCGTAGGTATTGCTGACCGTGGTAATGCGGTCTGCGTATACCAAGCCGCCCTTGAGCATGTTTGCATCCCGATGGAACTCCATGCGTCCCAGTGTAAATACATGTCCCGGCAGGCCGGTAAAGCGCCGCATGGTCTGAATATCCCAAACGCCTTGGAATTTCAGATTGTGCACGGTCATAATCGTGCGGATGCCGCGGAAGAACGGGTTATCCTGGAACATTTCATGCAGGAATACCGGAATCAGCGCCGTCTGCCAGTCGTGGCAGTGGATAATATCCGGACGGAATCCAATGACCGGCAGCATAGACAACACAGCCTTGGAGAAAAAGCTGAATTTCTGAATATCCCACAGAATATCGCTGTACAGCCGCTCTCCCTGGAAGAAATGTTCATTGTCGATGTAATAATAGCGAATGCCGTCAAACTCACAGGTCATGATACCGACATAGAAATTTCCCAGTTCTCCCAAATCCATGTAGAAGCTGTCGAGATAGGAAAATCTGCTGCGATACTTCTGCGGAATGCTGGTGTAATCCGGAATGACTACGCGCACATCGTATTTGTCTTTATCCAAAGACTTCGGAAGCGCTCCGACAACATCCGCCAAGCCGCCCGTCTTGACAAACGGCACGCACTCCGATGCTGCAAACAATATATTCTTCATAATAGATTCCCTCCATTCTGGCGAAGCAAGCAGTTCCCGCCTCTGTTCTTCCCTCCATATAGCTGCGCATATCTTACAGACATTGCATCATACTATTTTATTCTATTATAAGATACCTGTTCAGCATTGTCAACGGATGCAGGCGAGCAGCTATTAAAGTTTTTGTGCATTTTCCCGTCTTTTCCGCATTTTAATACACACATCGTCGACTTTTGTGCACAAATATGAATTTTTATTCCGATATCAGCCCTTTGCCGCGCTGTCTGACTGTCCGTAGGAAAATCCCACATCACCGCTGCCGGAGCCGGTATCTGCCGCGCCGCCACTGTTGAGCGCCATCACACAGGCGCCTACCGCCAACGCAAACAGCAAAATAACAATCACGACAACCGCCGCAATGCCGCGGCCGCTGATCAGCTGCTCCGGACCGTCATCCTCGTCTTCCAAATCCGCCTTCCGTTTGATGCGGTTGCGTCTCGGCGGCTTCTCCATCGGCGGCTGCTCTGCCTGCTCCGTTGCGACAAAATCCGTCGGAATCGGAATATCCGGAATGCTTTCCACCTCTATCGGCTGTTGTTCCACAGCATCCTCAAAGACCGACTCGTCCACTTTGTGCTGCGTCTGTTGCTGTTCGATTGCCTGTTTGATGTCTTCCTTCGCCAAAACCTGCGTGTATGCTTCGCTCTCTATCGGCTGTGCGTCCTCCGCCTCTTGGACAGGCTGGCTTGTCTGCTCTGTTTCATCCGGTTCTCGAACGGACTGGCTTGTCTGCTCCGTTTCATTCGGTTCCGGCTCAGCCTGCTTTGCCTCCTGTATTTCTTCCTTCGAGATGATGCGCGTCGGCTGCTGCGCATAGGCATGCATCGCCTGATGAATGTCCTCGCGGGCAATCGCGCGCGTATACCCTTCATCTTCGATTTCATCCGCTTCCGGCGGCATCTTACGGCCGCTCTCCGCCATAACTTCCTGCACATATTGTTTCAGCAGCTCGTCGGTATCCTGCTTGTCTTCTTGCGGCTGTACCGCCGACTCCTGTTTCGGTGCCTGTTCCCGCTGCGCCAATATTTCCTGAATATCCGCCGCAAATACCTTCGTCTCATCCTCTGCCGCCGGCTGTTCTGGCACAGCGGTCTCCTGCTCTGCCGACCGTATATGTTCACTGGTCATGACATCCTGCACATACTGCTGCAGCTCCGAATCCTCATCCGGCTGTTCCTGCTCTGCGTGCTGTTCCATCGCACGCGCAAGATCCTCTCGCGAGACGGCGCGGGTGTACTCGTGCTCTGCCTGTTCCCGCTCTCCCAATTCCTCGTCAATCACCTGACCGATTTCATCCTGCAATCCCTCTGGCATGTACTCTTCTGCCGGATCCGGAACAAAATCCTTTCCAAACGAAATGTGCTGTGTTGCATCCATACCGCTTGCGTCGCTCTGTACATACCCCTTTGGAACGGCGATGGTAAAATCATCCTCCGTCGAAACATGTTCGTCTTTTTTCGGCGCCGCAGTCGGTGCACCGCAATAAATACAGTACTTGGTTCCGTCTGCCAGCTGTTTTCCGCATCGGATGCAATACATACACATCTCCTCCTTTTCCTATCATTGAATTGGTTCTATTATACGGCATCTCAGAAACAATGACAAGTTTTTCTGACAGGATGCGTCATATACAGCAGCATATGCAGCGCATGCATACAAAAGAACCCCGAACGTTTCCGCTCGGGGTTCCTATATCAAAACATGAAAAAGGTAGGGACGGGACCAAACAGCGCGTGCGCTGTTGTCCTTAGTATACCAAAACTTCTCCCGTTTCATTTGCTGCAATTATGACGGTTTTGTAAAATCAAAATCCGCTGACTACGCCGATAATCAATCCCGCCAAAATGCCAATCGTCATGACAACGGCACAGAGCAGATACGCACTGCTCTGTTCCTTTTGCGCGTGCAGCTTTTGAAACATGCCGCGAATCAGAGCCACAATGCCAAACAGCGCAATGAGCACAAAGGCAATACATCCCGCCGCCATCGCCATGGACTCCGCCGTCAGAACACGCGCAATCAGCATGATAATACCCGCAGACAGACAAATCAGGACAAATGTGACAATCGGCAGTCCGCCTGTCCGGCTCGAAAGGTCCGGAAGATTTTCCAGCGGATCTTCTTCCAATCGCTCCGGCTCAACCGGCTTCGTGTCTTCTTCTACCAGCTTGACCTGATAGTTCTTTTTTATTTCCGGCTCCATCCTCATCTCATCTCCTATTTATATGAATATATGTAGCATATCACAGGATACACCGCACTGTAAAGCATTCCGTGTCGAGATTCACAAAACATTCATTATTCTGCCGCTTTATAGTTGTACACCGGACGAATGCGCCGAACAATTTCCGCTGTCGGTGCAATCTGTTCCACAATTTCATCCATGCTTTTATACGCCATCGGCGATTCATCCAATGTATCACGCTGGACGCAGGTTGTATAAATACCGCGCATGGACTGCTGAAACTGTTCCAGCGTCAGGGTCTTTTTCGCATCCGCGCGGCTCATCAGACGGCCTGCACCGTGCGGTGCCGATTGATTCCAGTCCTCATTTCCCTTCCCGACACAAATCAAGCTGCCGTCCCGCATATTGATCGGAATGAGCAGCCTTTCGCCCCGCTTTGCGGACACACTGCCCTTGCGCAAAATCATCGCATCGGTATCAATATAGTTGTGAATGGTTGAGAACGCGTCAACACAGGTCAACTGCATGTTTTGTAAAATGGTCTGCACCATTGCCTGCCGATTGCAAACCGCAAACTGCTGCACTAGCTTCATATCATGGATATAATCCGCAAACAGATCTCCCGTGACATATGCCAGTTCCTGCGGAACATCCGGCGCATAGTCCCGCTTGATTTCCGCTGTCACCTGCGCAATATCCCGCTCACGCCCCTGCGCCTTGAGCTGCCGCATCGCCTCCTGCACATGCGGGCGGCATCTGTGCTGCAGCGCCTTCCAACCGGCTTTCTGGTAAAAATTCGCAGTCTCTACGCCGAGATGGCGGCTTCCCGAGTGTACCACAAGATACAAGGTGCCATCTTCGTCGCGGTCGATTTCAATAAAATGATTGCCGCCGCCCAGCGTACCGATGCTGCACTGCGCCCGCTTGCTGTCTATTTGCTTGGCACAGCGCAAGTCTTGCAAATTGATTTGCTTTGCCAGCGGATGCGCAGCTGGGCGCACGGCACGCCCTGACGGAATGTATGTGCGGATGACGCGATCCAGCGCGTCAAAATCAATCTGCGTTTCTCTGAGCTTGACGGTTTCCATGCCGCAGCCGATATCTACGCCGACCATGCCCGGCACCACTTTATCCGTCAGCGTCATCGTCGTGCCAATGGTACAGCCTTTGCCCGCGTGCGCGTCCGGCATAATGCGAATTTTTGCATCGGCGAACGCTTGCTGATCGCAAACCATTTGAATTTGCTGCCGCGCCTGCGGCTCCAAGGTCTTGCAAAAGCATTTTGCCGTGTTGTGTGCTCCGTGAACGGCAATCATGTTACCCCTCCTATCGTACAAATATCCAGATATAGCAAAAAGACCTTAACTTTCGTTAAGGTCTTTGGTGCAGATGGAGGGACTTGAACCCTCACGTCCTTGCGAACACTAGCACCTGAAGCTAGCGCGTCTGCCATTCCGCCACATCTGCAAATGGTGCGACTGGCCGGACTTGAACCGGCACGGTTGCCCACACGCCCCTCAAACGTGCGCGTCTGCCTATTCCGCCACAGTCGCATGTATGAGTTGTCTGAGCAACTTGAGGGAGAAATACCGAAGCATTTCTGTCGCATCTCTCAGCGACGATTAGTATTATACCGCGCCCACAAACAAATGTCAACTGTTTTTTCGATTTTTTTGAGAAAAATTTGCGCGGAAATTTTTCTAAAATAATTTCAAAAATAATAACTATTACTACTTGACATTCCGCACGAATCTGCTATACTGTAGGTGTCGAAAGACAAAAGACCTTCCGGAGGTGCAGCATGCGAATCACGCATGAGGCGGATTACGCAATCCGTATTATGTACTGTTTGGCTGAGCGAAATCAGACGATCAGTGCAAAGCAAATTTCAGATGACAGCGGGGTTCCTTCTCGGTTCGCCCTGAAAATCCTGCGCAGGCTGACGCAGGCCGGTCTGACAGAGTCCTTTAAGGGCGTCAGCGGCGGCTACCAGCTCGCCCGCGCAGCAGATCAGATCTCCCTCGGTGAGATCATTGAGGTAATCGACGGTCCGATTGAAATCAACCACTGCCTGAGCAGTGAATTTGACTGCAGCCGCGTGCAGCAAAAAAACGAATGCACATTTCACCGGCTGTTCAGCGCAATCAATCAGGATATCCGCAGCAAATTATATGACCTGCCTCTGTCACAGTTCGTGCCGGAGAAAAATCAGGCATAATAATTATATTTTGAGTTCAAACACACGATACTATACTATATTATTTAGGAGGATATGATTATGGCTAAGTTTGTATGTACTGTATGTGGTTATGTGTACGAAGGTGACGCAGCTCCGGAGCAGTGCCCGGTATGTAAGGCACCGGCTAAGATGTTCAAGGAAGTCGCTGGCGAAATCGAGCTGGCAGCTGAGCACGAGTACGGCGTATACGAAAAGACCGTTGCCAACAACGACAACGTTTCCGCTGAGGACAAGGAATATATCCTGGAGCAGCTGAAGGCAAACTTCAACGGCGAATGTTCTGAAGTTGGTATGTATCTGTGCATGGCTCGCATCGCACACCGCGAGGGCTATCCGGAAATCGGTCTGTACTGGGAAAAGGCTGCTTACGAGGAAGCAGAGCACGCTGCTAAGTTCGCAGAGCTGCTCGGCGAGACGCTGGAGCCGAACATGAAGGCAAGCACCAAGGAGAATCTGGCATGGCGCGTTGACTGCGAGTACGGCGCAACGCAGGGCAAGTTCGATCTGGCTAAGTGTGCAAAGAAGAACGGTCTGGACGCAATCCACGATACCGTTCATGAGATGGCTCGCGACGAGGCTCGCCACGGCAAGGCTCTGGCAGGTCTGCTCAAGCGTTACTTCGGCTAAGTCCGATTGGTTCGCATATTATACCCCCAATTTTACACGCAATACAATCTCCCGCCGGATTTTCGGCGGGAGATTTTTGTTTTGTCCTCTTCATTATGGCACCTGTCATACTCCCCGCTCTCCTTTCATACACTGGAGCAAAGGGAGGGATGTCTATGACCGGAAGCGGCGGACTGAGCAGCGCACAAGTGCAGGCGTCTCGACAGCAGCACGGCTGCAATCGTCTATCTGAATCCAACGAAAACAAGTTGCTTTCTCGTTTTCTTTCGGGCTTTTCCGACCCGATCATTCGCATTCTGCTCATTGCGCTGTGCATCAATCTGTTATTTATGCTGCGCGGTGCGCCGTGGTTTGAAACCGCGGGCATTGCCGCCGCTGTGTTTTTGGCTACTTTTATATCCGCCCTTTCGGAGTACGGCAGCGATGCGGCGTTTCGCCGGATGCAAACAGAAGCTGCCAACGTGACCTGCCGTGTGCGGCGCGACGGCGGCCGCATCGTTGTCATTCCCGCGGATGATGTCGTGTGCGGCGATTTGATTTTGCTGCAGGCAGGAGAGAGCATCCCTGCGGATGGAGTTCTGCGCGAAGGCCAAGTGGATGTCAATCAATCTGCACTGACCGGCGAAAGTCACGACTTGCATAAAACACTTGATGCAGAATTGCTGCGCGGCAGCGTTGTTACATCCGGAGAAGGCATCATGGAAGCCACTGCTGTCGGCAGCAAAACCGTATACGGCGGCATGGCGCAGCAATTGCAGGAGGACACGCGTGAAAGTCCGCTGCACGTTCGTCTGGATGCCCTCGCAAGTACCATCAGCAAGCTGGGCATAGCAGCCGCAGTTCTCGTTGCGGCGTCAGACCTGTTTTTGTGTTTGATTGTTCAGGGCGGCATGCGGCAGCACGCAGTGTTTATCCTGCAGCACGTCCTGCACGCCATCACGCTGGCAGTGACCGTGCTCGTTGTCGCCGTGCCGGAGGGTCTGCCGATGATGATAACCGTCGTGTTGTCCTCTAATATGCTGCGCATGATGCGCGACCATGTTTTGGTTCGCCGCTTGACCGGCATTGAGACCGCCGGAAGCATGAACATCCTGTTTACCGACAAAACCGGCACACTGACCTCGGGACAAATGACCGCAGAGACCGTATTCTCCGGTGACGGCACGCGATTTGACGGGATGCAGTCTCTGCACCGGCATGCATCGGCACTGTTTGGGCAAATCTATGCGGATTGCCGGTATAATACCGGCGCCACGCTGTCTGTAAGCGGCATAGCAGGCGGCAACGCGACTGACCGCGCGCTGCTGCGCGCGATTGCGTCATTTGACACCGGACGCGCGGAACCCGCCTGTCAGCGCATCCCCTTCGATTCCAGCCGAAAATATGCGGCGGTTCGTCTGTCTCAGCAGGCACAAACCTTGGTGCGCGGCGCGCCGGAACTGCTTTTTCCCCGCTGCTCGCACTATCTCACGCCGGACGGTCTGGTGCGCCCCTTTTGTTCCCATGCGTTATCTCGCATTATACATGAGCAATCGGCGGCAGGCGGGCGGTTACTCGCTTGAAACAATATTTACTTTTCTAGTAAGTCGATGCGATAAAGGGACGCCTCCTTTGTCGCATCGACTTACTGTATTTATATTTTCTGGTTCCCCTTTGCAGATTCTACTGGAGGGGAATCTGGTATAGCTGCTAGTACGTAAACGCAGCTTACCTGCGGGAGGCCCC